>MDSV01183013.1_pt1 | contig 11454 bp, 14 predicted proteins | sample 810851 | NCBI WGS metagenome assembly MDSV01 (sample SAMN05326640, study PRJNA326480) | marine metagenome | isolation source: seawater | place: Atlantic Ocean: North East | collected 2012 | reverse complement strand
AGCATAAGAAGGAGGATTAGATGATGGTGTTTCTGTCATGGTTATTGTGCGACCAGTAGAAGAACCATCTACAAAAGTTGAGTTAACTGCACCATCTGAACCGACTGCATTTAAAAGCATTACGGTTTCTGCTGATTCTGCTATTGTAAATTCTAAAGTAAACGTACTAGCAGCAGTAGCTATATTGACACCATCACTTGCTTTAAAAGTTAAACTAAAGGAACCAGCATGAGTTGAGTTGGTAGAAGGAGTAATTGTCCATACATGAGTGTTTGATCCTGTTCCTTGTGTAACGGTTGCTGCTGTACCACTTGTATCTGAATCTAAACTATAAGTAATAGGTATGCCTTCTGGGTCAGTAGCGGTAATAGTAATTACAGTAGCAGTGCCATTAGTTGCTAAATCATAAGCTGCATTTACACCAGATATTGTTGGCGTAGTGTTAACAAGAGCTATGTTGTACCAGCCTGTGTCTGACCATATATAAAGTCTATTAGTTGAATCTACTAAAGCCATAGAGCCTTCTGTAATGCCTGAAAGTGGCAAGGCATCAATATCAGCATATACAGTTACACCAGCACCAGAAGCTCCAGCAGCCCAAGACAACACTCCAGATCCATTAGTTGATAAAACTTGATCTGCGGTTCCATCATCATTAGGCAGGGTAAGAGTGTAATTTGCAGCAGCAGAATGGGGTGGCCCCTTAAGAGTAATACCGTGGCTATTGTTCTCACAGTTCAGTTTAAATTGACCAGATCCTTTCGTAGCGTTACCTTTAAAAGCAACAACCCCAGTACCGTGTGGATCAATTTCAATATCACCATTTGTTACGCTAACAATGTCTTGCCCGTTAACGTCTAAGTTTCCACCTAATTGCGGTGTAGTATCAGAAACAATATCCGATATTCCTCCTGCACTACTTCCATGAGCAGCAGGATTAGTTTGAACCCACTGGTTTGAATCACCATCATTGTAATAAACAAAAGTTTCTGCTGAGTTAGGGTCGTACCATAAATCACCAGAACTAGGTGATCCTGGTGCTGTTTCTGACACCGATACAGAAGCACCTCCTCCTCCACCTCCGCTTTGTGCAGTAAAACTTAGATTTCCTGATCCATCAGTTTTAATAACGTGATCTGCTGTACCGTCAGCAGTAGGCCAACTAAGACCATCTAATATAACTTTTCCAGCACCGTCAGGAGTAATAGATATATTCCCAGCACTAGCAGATACAATACTATTACCATTTACATCTAGGTTTCCTCCAAGTTGAGGACTATTATCTGAAAGTACAGAAGATATACCAGCATTTGAATCTACATAAGCTTTTACTGATTGCTGAGTTGGAATAGCTGTTGCGCTGTCCGAAGTCATAGTGTCTTCATCAGCAAACGCAGTTATAGTGACTGCTCCATCAGAAAGACTACCAAATGTTACTGTGCCTGTAGATGTAATAGCATTAGACCCTACATCAATAGCACCAAAACCAGAGCCTATAGATCCGCTTGTTAGCGCACTAACACCTGTAACAGCAGAAAGATTTGTAAGCCCTGACTCTAAATATGTTTTAACGTCTGTTAAAGCTACTTGCTTCATAGTGCCGTCATCGTTTACTACGACTCTATCAGCATCAGCTAACGTAGTAGATACAGCAGCTTTATCACCATCAACAATGTTTAACTCATCGGTTGTAGATGTAACTCCATCTACTAAGTTAAGTTCTGAGGTAGAAGCTGTAACACCATCTAATAAATTAAGTTCTGAAGTTGATGCAGTAACACCATCTAAAGTATTTAATTCTGAAGTTGATGCAGTAACACCATCTAAAGTATTTAATTCAGCAGCAGTAGCAGTAACCGCAACGCCACCTATTTCAAAAGTAGTAGTACCTAACGTAGTTGCTGTAGCAGTTGCTAACGTTGTTGTACCTGTAAATGTAGGACTAACACTTTCTGCTTTAGTTGCTATAGCAGTTGATATAGCATTAAATTCTGTGTCAAACTCTGATCCCCGAACAACTTTATTAGTATCCCCAGACGGTAACGAGTCTTTAGCAGTAAAATTAGTTGCCTTTGTGTAATTAGACATAAAACGTTCCTATCTTAGAATAAAAGTAGGGGCCGTTGCCGACCCCGTTAAGCTTACTCGTCACAAACAGAAAGAATAAATCCTGCTTCTGGACGATAGGTTTGAATACCATACAAAGTATCAGACGTAAACAGTGTAGACAGGTATTCCTGCTTATACTGAGTCTGAGAACGTACAGCTAATTGCTCTGCCATAACTAAAGCATCTTTGTGGAAAAATAAACAACCACGAGTATCTACAGTAGATGCTGAGTTTTGAGCAGCTACATCAATAACAGGAGCGTTGCTAGAAACATATACATCAACTCCATACAAGTTACCTATTAAACCAGATTCTACACCACGACCTCCAACAAAATCAGAAGACACGTAGCGATCAATGCCCATAATAGATTTACGTACAGCAGGAGGAATAACTAAAACTCTTCCATCCATAGGTACATCAGCATCGTCCATAAGTTTAATAGCTTCACGAAAACCAAGATCAGTAAAGTTGTCACCACTAGTAACAGTGTTAACAGCATATGCAGACAAACCAGCAGCAGCATTAAAGTAGTAACTATTAGTATTAACCCAATCAGCACCAGTATTAGCAGGAGACTGGGTACGAGTACCGTTTCCAAAACCAGTAGCAGCATTGATTAAATCAGTGTCAACTTTAATAGCTAATTGATACCCAGCATCTTCAGTATAAAACTGTCTTAGAGAAGAAAGAGCTTGTGTTTCTACAATATCTTCAATTAAACGTGAGTATTCAAAGTGACGATCAATGGTGATTGTCAACTCTGTTTCTAGGTTAGCTTGAATTGTAACAGCCGTAGCTTCTGCTTTAGCACTAGCAGCACCACGGATGGGTTTAGGGACATGAATAACATCTCCTTTTTTACCTGTCATAGACAAACGTTTGACAAGAGGAGCCATTTTCAAGTTCTTTTGATAAGCAGCAATAATTTCATCCGACCAAATTTCAGGGATAAAAGTTCCTGCCGCTGTCTTATCTACTACAGCATTAGCTGTAAAATAAGTTCCAGAGGTTTCACCAGCCATTTTAATTCTCCTTTAGGCTATCTAACACGACCCTCCGAATACGCCTGTAAAATTTCATCTGATAACGTATTATATCGTTCTGGGTCTGTTTTCATTAGTTTAATAATGTCAGCACGACGATAGATTTTTTTACGTGTTCCTTCTGATGTTCCCCTAGCATTGCCTGTTGTAGCAGACTTTACTGCATTTTTACGAGCTTGTTTTTCAGCTTGCGCTGTTTGCTGAACAACTTGAGTTCTTTCTTTCCAGAGAGAAAACAATTCATCAGCAGCATCGTAATCATATTGTTGATCTGCTTGAACAAACAGTTTAGTTCTTATTTTCGATCCTTTAATCCAATTAGCAAAGTTAGGGTCTTGCAATACAGCCTCTAAATCTTGATGTTTAGATTTTAATTGTGCAAGAGTAGCCTGTTGTTTTGCTTGTAATGTATAAGCCTCTGCTTCTTTTATTTTAGGATGATTTTCTATTGCTTGGTTTACAGCATCTTGTGGATTGACAAAAAAATCAACATCTTCTGTTTTGTCTTGCTGTTTTAAAGGTGCTTCTTGTTGTGAGAGTTCTGTCTGATTTTGAATATAACTATCAACAACGCTTCTTAATTCCCCTACTTCAGTACTTTGTTTGCCTGAAAACTTTTCAAGCTCTTGATGCATCTGTACAAGTTGCTCTACAGATTTACCTTGGTATTTTTCAGGGACATTAGATTCTTTTTCTTGAGATTCTTCCTCTTGAACTGGATTCTCTATAGAATCTGTTGTTAGTTCTTTAGTTGTTGATTCTTCTTCAACTTCTGGACGCTCATCAATTAATGTTGCTCGTGACATTACTAAAAGTACCCCGCCTATTATTATTAAGGTTATGGAGGATTAAAATAGGAAGTGACCTAAAACTAGGATTCCATATTAAGTCGTCTAGCTTTCTCATGTTCACGTACCCATTTAGAATGTCTACCAGGAAAATCCCCACTAGATCCATCAAGGATATGTTGAGTTGCTGAAACGATTTTTGTAGCATTAGCTCCACAACCGCACCTACTGGTTGTAGTGTTTTTGTCTACAAATTCTTCAAATATATGTCCATTTGTACATCGAAAATCAAATACTTTAATCATTGTTTATTAATTCTTCATAAGTATTATTTAAAGTATTTTCAAAATTAAGAATGTAAGCTAATACGTTAAGTTGTCCTTTACGTAAATACAAATCATTCGCATCTTTAGTTACTTCAACACTATTTATAGTAATAGCGTTTTGTTGTAGTTCTTTGATTAACTGTTGCCAACCATCAGTTCGGAACAGGTCAAAGTATTTGTTGTAATATTCTTCTGTTTCTTTATCTAGCGAGGCCATAAGGTTATCTCTATGTAGTTAGTATATCATACTTTAAATTAATTGTCAAGTATTATTTTTGTTAGTTTATCTTTTTCTTGCTGTTTTAGCAGATTTTTTAAAAGCTTTAGCTGTAGGTGCTCCTTTTGATCCAGGTTTTCTCATTTTTTCACCAGACCCTCCAGCAATTCTTTTACGTTTAGCATGTATATTTTTATATAAACCTTTTTTAGTAGGCATTTTTAAATACCTTTTTAACAACTTTTTTGTTTTTTCTTGCTTTTTTTGGTGGTCTACCTACTTTTTTACCGTATGTACCTTTACCTTTTGGCATAATTATCTCCTTACCATTTTACTTTATTTGCCCAATAAGCAGCAGACAAATTACCTTTAGCTATATTTTTAGAGTGACGAGCTTTAAAAGATTTACGTCTAGCTTTTTCTTTAGCAGTTTTAGGACTTTTACCAGCACCACTAACTCCTTGTTGTCCAAAACGGATAGTTTTAATTTTACCATCACCAGATTTAGCTACAACTACGTGTGATTTTTTAGGATGGTTAGGTGTCCTTTTTGGTTTGTTGAATCCGCTTACTCCTGCTCGTACCAACCTTGGATCTTTTTTGCTCATTAAGCTGCGCCTCCAAAGTTTCCACCCGCTTCTCCAACAGGTCTACTTTGTTGAACTGGTCTTTGAATGCTTGGTTGATTTGGTTGAGAAAGCTGTTCATTTCTGTTTGAGTCATTAACATTTTTCTGTTTACCTTTTATTTCATTTTCTTTTAAAAGTCTATCAGCAACTTTTAAACGTTTTTCAAACTCTTTATCTTCTTGATCTCCTTCTCGTAAATTTCTTGTAATAGCTTCTATTTTTTCTATTTCTAATTCTTGTGGAGCAAGTTGAGTTTCTATATTATATTTAGCTGCTCTTGCTTGCGATTCTTGCGCTTGACTTGAAAGTGCAGCAGTTTGGCTTTGTTGAAATTCAAGTTGTGCTTGTTGAGCCGCCATTGCCATTTGTTGTTGTTGTGGATCAGGTTGTGAAGCTTGTTGCATTGTTGCGATAAGTTCTTCTCTATTACTTAAATTCATATTGTCTATAATACTTTGTATCAATACAGGGTACAGAGGACTGTCCTGCTGCATTGTTTGTAACAATTGAACAAGCTGTGTAACTTCATATTCACGAGCTATAATACCTAAAGTACTAGTAGCATTAAATTTATAATCAGCTACAGGGTAATTTTCAGGGTCAAATTGCATGTATCTGTGTGCTGATTTAGATACAAAAGGTATTAAAAAAGATTGTTGAAAATTTATAAGAGTGCGCTTATGACGCTTAATAATAGCACCAAGAGACATACTAATGCCAGCCGCAGTTGCTTCACCGTTAACTTGTCCTGCAATACCTGCGGAGTCCACAGCACCAGTCGCTTGTTGAACCATTTGTTGTAGGCTTGCAGCTTGCGCAAACGTAATTTGACCCACATTACCAAAGTTGAAAGGTTGTAATACTTCACGGGGATCTCCATTAGTTAATATCATTTTACCAGGGCGTACTTCTGGTTTTGCTCCACGAGGAAGCCTTGTAGCATCTACAGCAAGCATCGGATGTATAGTTAAACCTAAAGCATCAATTCTTGCCCTAAGTTCTGTATCTAAAGCTTTTTGACTATTATATCCTTTTTCACATACACCTCTTCCCCAAAATCTACCAGGAACTACATCCCAAGGAAAAGCCACAACAGGGCGATCATTCATCATATAAGGATTAGCTTCTGCTTTTAATATAATTCCACCATTAGCTATAACAACAATAGCTTCTACATACATAGACTTTGTTTCTGTTTCTACTCCTTCTTCTTCTAATAATTCTCTAGGTACTAAACCATAATATTTAGTTAAACGTACTTTATCATCATTGTATAAAGTTAAATCTTGATCTGGTTCTAAATCACTATCAGGTGCAGCCGTTTCAATAATTGCATTTCTATATATATTTTGTTCTTGTAATACTTCAACACTATGTTTACTTACAAACTCATCTATAGCAACTCCCATAGCATCTTCAATAGAAGTCGCTACAGGATCAATTAAAAAGTTTTGTGGAAGTACAGGTTTTAATTTAACTATAACACGATCAGTAATATTTACACCTACTGCTTGTAATTGACCATCCATTATATCTTCTTTGGCAGGAGCCATTTCTTTAATTTCTTCTAAAGTAATTTCACCAATGCCTGTACCAAATACAGCAGAATTAATTAAACACTCTGCTACTGCTTTTCTTACTTTAGCTGATTCAAAATCTTCTGTTAATTTTTTTCTTAAAAACATGGTATCTTGTTTATTATTATCTACCATATCATCAGCTATATCAAACCATTTACCTCTACCAAATGTTGCTTCTTCTAACTCTGCTACATTAGATTCAACTGCTTGTTGTAAAGCAGGGGATATTATACGAGAACGTTCAGAAGCTCTTTCAGCATCAGCAGGATTCCATTGTCCACGCCAAAGCCTATAATATTCTTCAAATCGTTCCTCATAATTAGATTCAAAATTATCACGCCAATTTTCACATTTGGTCATTACCCATTCTTCTAAAGATTCTTCTATTAACAAAGGGTCTAAGTTAAAAAGTTCTTCTGCCATATTAGTATCCCGCTACTATATCTAGTATTTCGTGATCGTCAATTTCAAAATCATATGTATAAGCAACTTTTGCTAATTGATCTACATAAGCTAATGCATCTACTAAATCATCATGCGTTAAAACATCTGGAAATTGAAATAATTGATCTAAAAATTTAGCGTTCCATTCTGCTTTATTTAACTCTACATAACCGTTTTCAAATCTACCTTGTAAAGCCCACATAACTCTGTCTGTCTTTTTTCTATTACCATGTGTTAATTCTTCTACTCTAAAAAATTGTCCATAACGTTTCATTAAATCTGTTAAAGGAGACATTACAGCTTGTTTAGCAATTCCTCGTTCAATTCCAACACTAACAGGTGTGTAGTCTCTAACGGCCTGAAAAATTTTGGTGGCAGTGTCGTTAAGATCCCACCTCCCATGAATAATGTTGCTAACGTACCAACCGTTAGTACCCACTTTGACAACGGCAATAGCTGTTTCATCTAACCTCGTATTTTTAGTTCTTTTTTTGTTTACTTCTTCAAAACCAGCTAAGTCTACAGCTATGTAATAATCCCCTTCTTCTGGTTCTTCTCCAAATTTAATCCATTCTTCTTTAAACATTTCTGAGCCTCTGGCTTCAAACGAGGCCATGAACTCTTGTCTAAAGGCATAACTCGACATTGATTTCTTTGCCATGTCGATTTCAGATGAGTCCAATATTGGGTTGTTGTAGCTGGTAAAATGCCACCCCCTGTAAGTTTCATCTTCTCCTAACTCCGCATATTTGTAAAGTTCATAAAAATGATTACGTCCCATAGGTGTCCCTATAAACAACGCATGTCCTTTTTGATCTGCTAGTGCTGGACGTAGTATTTGTTCCCATACGTCAGGCTTCATATCTGCGTATTCATCCATCACAAGAAACTTTAAAGACACACCACGCATTGTTTCGGGTCTATCTGCACCTTTAAGGCTTATTGTAGCTCCGTTTATTAATTTAATTTGTAAATTGTTAATATGGGAACCTGTAATTACAGGATGTCCTAGTTCTAACAAGGTTTGCCACATAATATCTCTGGCTTGTCCTTGAGTTGGAGCTACATAAAAAACTTGTCCTTTGTCTGCTTGTAAAGCATTTATGATAAGCAACCAACAAGCAAGACGAGATTTACCTGTACGTCTTCCAGCAGCTACTACTTTAAATCTTGTAGGGTCTGAGTATACTTCTTGTTGCCAAGGAAGTAACTCTACATTTAAATCAGTCACAGTTTATTGTAGTTGTTCCGTCTGCATTAATTACAGGTGTACAAATTACTGGAGGCACTAGTGACATAATGTTGTTTAATGCTTCTGTATAATCTGTCCATATATTAGAAATAAGACTATTACTATTAGTATCTATAGTAAGCATATTATTCATGCCTGTAGAAGCTACGTTAGTAATTCCTGTTAATCCTTCTAATCCCATTGAAGCAGTACTAGTAAGTCCTAATGATCCTAAATTCACTGTGCTATCTAATCCTGCTGTTCCTAAATTAACCGTACTATCTAACCCTGCTGTTCCTAGTGTTACATTAGAATTAAGACCTTCAGTTCCTAAAGTTACTGCTCCTGTAATTCCAGAAGTACCTACAACTTCAGAAGTAGACAAACCAGCTATACCTATGTTTTCAGCAGTATTTAGTCCTACTGTTCCTAGTGTTACTAAACCATCTACAAAAGGTGTATAATCAACGTTAGACAAAGAACTCATAACTTCATTGTTGTTTACAAAAGAACCATACAAAGCTTGGTTATCTATTGATGTAGCAGTAACACGAGCAAGAGAAACATCCCTGTTATGTAGGCTCATTGTTTTAGCGCTGTCTGCTTGCATCCACATCATACCTAAAGAAGTAATAGGTGTTGCCATTACAGAAGCCCACTGTAAAGCTGTTGATTGTTGTGGTACAGGGTTAATGGTAGGAGTTTGTGTTAACGCTAAAGCCATTACAGCAGCACTAGCAGCTTGTCCATCACCACTTGATGCTATTTGTGCAAGAGCATCATATTTAGCTTGTGAAGCTTTTGCATGAGCTTCTGCTGTTGCAACTACAGTATCATAGTATTGACCTGTGCTAGTAAAACTAGAACACCCAGAAACAGATAAAAGCAAAACTAAAAATATAGTGCCAAAAGAAAAGAAATACAAGGTTTTGTTTGTCACAGTTAAAAATCTCCTACGTTTAAATTTAATATAACCAGATAACTGAAGTTGTACCTCTAGTATCTACATGTACAAAATCACTAGCGACACCTATACCATTAAATCCCATTTGTAAAGCTTCTTTTATTATTTTATAACGTTCAGCACCATTGTTTATTTTTATGTCGGCTGCTATACCCTGGGTGTGTGTTCCAGGTACGTCTTTTTTAGCTTCTATGGGGTGGCTAGGCGATCTATAGCCGCTAGTGATAATAAATGGAAAAGCACACCTATCTCTGAGTATGCATAATAAATCCAAAAAGTCTTTTTCCATACGGTTTTCACCAGTATGTTTACAATTAAATTCATCTAAAGTAAAAAACCTCATACAATATTTCGTATTGTACCTTCGTTAAAATCTCCAGTTCTAGGTTGTAATGCTTCTGGAAAAGTATTAGCTTGTTTAGCAAGTTCTTTAAATCCGTTTGTAAAACCTGTTATTAAATCGCCTGTTGAATTCTCATTTTTAGTTGATTTATCAGTTGATTCATTTTTAGGAAAAATTTTTGTTATATCTTCTACATCAGCTAAACCTTTAAACCAAATTGCTGCTTGGTCTCTGTATTTCTCAAATGTATGTCGAGCTTCATTACTACCTACTTTATTCCAATAAGATTTTCCTTGGTTTTCATTGTTTTCTAATACAGGTAAAGAAGAAAATTCTTTAGTTAACTCAATCATTATATCTGTTAAGATATTTGCTATTCCATTTTTATCCATTCCTGATTCTAAAGCTTTTCTTAAACGTTTAAACCCTCTTCTGTCTAATAAAAAATCAACAGCTTTTTCTTGTTTTTCTGCATTAAATACAGCAGTAGGATGTAAGTCTTCTGAGTTTCTTAAGTCAAAACCTTTATAACACTTGGATTTTTCTTTAGCACTACCAGGAGCAAACGAACATTCCCTACGAATAGGTTTATCGTTTTTGTCTTTTTTTATTTCTCCATTTTCATCTAATTCATAGTTGTAAATTAAACTTTCTAAAGTTCCTCTAAGAAACTGATATTTACCTACTGCTGTAGATGGGTAACCATTTTGTAACATAGTTTGTTGAAATTTTATGACTTCATCAATAGTCATGTTTGAAATTTCTTTTTCTGGTTCTGAATTTCCAGTTGGGTTTGCTCTAATAACTTTGGCATCGTAACCACCACTACCACCAGATTCTCCAGATGCTATAAATTCTTTTAGTTTTTCCATTGCTTTGTTAAAGTCAAACAAAAATGGTTTTTCTTCATTAGAATTTTTATTCATACTGTTTATTTTTCCATCTGTAGTTTAAAACTTTTTTCTTATCTTTATAATCTTGTACTGCCGCTTTAATAGCGTCTTCTGCTAATACAGAACAATGTATTTTTACTGGGGGTAACGATAGTTCTTTAGCAATTTCAGTATTTTTAATAGTTGTTGCTTCATCTACACTTTTACCTTTAACCCATTCTGTCATTAAAGAACTAGAAGCTATAGCAGAACCACAACCAAAAGCTTTAAACACAGCTTTTTCTATAATATCATTTTTTACTTCTATTTGTAACTTCATTACATCACCACAAGAAGGTGCACCTACTAACCCAGTACCAACATCATTACTATTTTCGTTTAACCTACCTACATTACGTGGGTTATCATAGTGATCCATTACCTCTTTACTATAAGTCAAGAGACTACTTCCCCTTCTATAGGCTCAACCTCTGTTTCTGAAACAGAAGCAGTACCAACACCACTAATATTAATTTGTATAGCACTTCTTCCGCCATCTTTAGCAATATCTTTTTCAAAAGCAGCAACAGGAAGTATTCGATCCATAACCAATTTCCAAGCAGCAGCTTGATTTTTATGTTCTGGATCTAATGCAGCATCGAAAATAGAATCCATTACAGCACGAGAACGAGGTGAATTTAACATTCTCGCTTTATATTCGTTTATTATTGCTGCATCACCTTTAGGTCTACCTACAGCCCTTCTAGAACCTTTCTTTTTAGCGGAAACAGAAGATTTTTTAGGACGACCAACAGGATTTCCTGGTTTTTTGTCGTTATCCATCTATATAGTTTTAACCTAGTTTGAAATATAATTTTATAGAATTATATATTAAAGTTTCTCTT
>MDSV01198507.1_pt1 | contig 11455 bp, 16 predicted proteins | sample 810851 | NCBI WGS metagenome assembly MDSV01 (sample SAMN05326640, study PRJNA326480) | marine metagenome | isolation source: seawater | place: Atlantic Ocean: North East | collected 2012 | reverse complement strand
TGGGCGAAGAGAGACTCGAACTCTCACAGTATTGCTACCATTGGATTTTGAGTCCAACGCGTCTACCAGTTCCACCATTCGCCCTCATTTTAATTTAATTAGCCTTTATAAACCTATTATGTTTTGAATTTAAAAAAGACTCAACCTAAAAAATGTTGATCTTGGCGGGAATCGAACCTGCGATTACTCCTTAGGAGGGAGTTATTATATCCATTTAACTACAAGTCCAAATCATTAAAAAATAAAGCTTTTTCATAAAAATCACTAGCATTTTACTAAAACCAAAAAAAAATATAGGATCACGACAATGTTAAATACATCCAATATTCTTACTCAGTCGTCTAATAGAGGTATATTTAGAATTAAACTGAATGAACCCGATACTTATAATGCTCTATCTTTTAAAACAATAAGTTTTTTAATTGGAATCTTAAAAAAACTTAATGAAGATAAAAATACTAAAGTAATTATTATTGAAGGGCTGGGAAAAGGATTTTGTGCTGGTCATGATTTAAAAGAAGTTAAATCTCTTAAAGGTAAACCAAAATACAAAAAATTATTTGATCAGTGCTCTAGATTAATGATTAATATAGTAAATAGTGACAAACCAATTATCGCAAAAGTTCATGGCGCTGCTTTTGCAGCAGGTTGTCAATTAGTAGCTAGTTGTGATCTAGCACTTAGTTCTAATGAAGCAATATTTGCTACTCCGGGGGTTAACATTGGTCTTTTTTGCAGCACTCCAATGGTTGCTGTAAGTAGAAATGTTGTTAGAAAAAAAACAATGAAAATGCTTTTGACTGGTGAACCAATTACAGCCCAGTATGCAAAAGAAATCGGTTTAATAAATGATCACTTTGATAAATCAAAATTAGAGGAAGAAGTGATGAAGCTGGCTGAAAAAATTGCATCCAAATCAAATAAAGTTGTCAAGATAGGTAAAAAGGCTTTTTATAAACAGTTGGAGATGCCCTTAGAAAAAGCATATAAATATACGAGCAAAATTATGTCTGAAAATATGATGATGCACGATGCTAAAGAAGGAATTTCAGCTTTTTTGGAAAAAAGAAACCCTAATTGGAAAAATAAATAGATCATGCAAACAGAAGTTAATGATGAGCTAATTAAAAATTGTCTTGCTTCTGCTAAAACAGTTGCAATGGTAGGCGTAAGTTCAGTAAAAAAAGAAGATTCTACTTCTCTAGTCAGAAGACCTTCGATTATTGTTATGAGTTACCTCCAAGAATTTGGTTTTAAAGTAATACCAGTCAATCCTTTTGCTGTCGGTAAAAAAATTAATGGAGAGAATGTTTTAGAAAAATTAGAAGATATTAAAGATAAAATAGATATAGTTAATGTTTTCAGACCTTCTGCCGAAACACCTGCTATAGCGGAGCAAGCTGTTAAAGTAGGAACTAAAACCTTATGGTTACAATATGGAATTGATAATGAAAAAGCTAAAGAGATCGCTTTATCCAAAGACATATCATATATTGGGAATAAATGTATAAAACAAGAATATCAGAGATTATTTTTAAAAGTAAATCCTGTTTTTCCAGTTTTAAAATAAAATCTAATATTTCAATTTATCTCCAACTAAAATATTTCCACTAACTAATATTTCACACCTAATCCCACCTTTAAGTATAAATTCCTTAATTATATCTTTTCGATTCAGAGAGTCTTGTAAATATTTGCATGGTCTACATAAATCGTGTGCTTTAATCTTAACTTTTCCAATATAAAACTCTTTATTAACTAATTGGTTTAATTTAATATCTTTAGTAATAATGTTTCTCCTAAAATCTTTGGGTAAAAATGATGTTCCTGATATTTGATTATAATAATTTATATTTTCAATTTCTATTAATGTAATTTGGCATTGATTACTGTTATTTTCTTTGTAGTGTCTATCATCAATGAGTCCTTTTCCTGCAATAGCCTTTACTTTGCTAACACTTTTCATTTTACCTTTATAATTTTCAGAAATTGCAATATCAAAAACTTTTGCCATACTTTTTACTATTTGTTAAAATTAAGAAGTGATTTTAATAAACCAGAAGTTTCCCACTTTTTTAATAACTGAATAACTTCAAAAGTTGTCTGCGGAACAAATTCACTATAAATTTTTTTATAATCACTCCCAATACTTACTCCATTTTTTTTTGACATCGCTAAAATTTTTTTCTTACTAAGTATTTCTATTTTTCTTCTAACAGTTTCCTTTGGTAATTCAGTTACTAGGCAAATACTTGAGATCGTTAGTTTAGAATTTTTCAAAAATGCACCTTTTTTGCTTGTTTTTTCAAGCATTTCGAGAGGACTAGAATCGTACTCAGCTGCCATTTTTTCCCATACCTTTTTTATGTCGGGGTAGGAAAGCTTATTTTCATAAGATGTTTTGTTTAAAATATATAACGCATGACTAGTAACTACCTGAACAATTATAAAAGAGTCAAAATCAATTTTTATTTGTTTTTTTACTCTTGCATAGTAACCAATGATGAACATTACAAAACTATACATGCCCATACTAAAGGGTTTTTCTTTTAATTTTGCATTTATTATTTTTTTTTCTAAAAAGTTAAGCCCACTCATGAAATTAGTTTATCTTTATAGTAAAAACTTTTCAACCCATTTTGGGTTATAAATATTATTTAAGAAATTTTTCTAACAATTGCTACAAATATTAAAGAAGTAACAAACATGATTAGAGCATAAGCTGCGGTAGGTACTAGATAAATCATTTCGTCAAAAATTTGGGTAGCTACAAAAACTGCCAAGGTTCCGTTTTGAAGTCCACACTCAAGAGAAATAGACTTTCTTTGTTCTATGCCACTTGCTAATAACTTAGCCATATAATATCCAACGAACATCATAATGATATTTAGAACCAGAGTTATTAAACCTGCGCTAGCCAAATAGTTTATAACATTATCCCACTCTTCTATCCAAATTGCTAAAAATACGATTAAAAATAAAATAACAGATATCCTTTGAATTATTTTTGTTTTAGAAGTTATAAAATTTGTTGCAAATCTTCTAATTAAAATTCCTAATAATACTGGAAGAGTTACTACTAAAAACATTTTTAGTGAAATTCCTGTCATTGATATATTTTTTGATACATTAGAAACTTGTAATAGATCTGCCGATTTAAAAACTATAAATGGAACAGAAAAAATACTAATTAAACTAATAATTGCTGTCAGTGATATTGAAAGAGCTACATCTCCATTAGAAAATTTAGTGAGTATATTAGATGTCACTCCACCAGGTGCTGCTGCTATTATCATTACTCCTAGAGCTAGCTCGATTGATATATTAAATATTTTTATTAGAATAAAAGCAATGATAGGAAGTAGAATAAGTTGGCAAATCAAACCAACAAGAAAATCTCTTGGTTGGATCAATACTCTCGTAAAATCTCTTAGCGTTAACCCCAATCCGAGACCCAGCATGATTAGAGCTAATGCTATAGGGGCTATTTTCGTAACAATTTCCATATTTATAATTATTAATTAGATAAATATAAAAAGCAATCCAAATATAAATATATTTGATATAAGCAAAGCTATGATTAAAAAGTTATATGATAAATGCATTGAATGGGCTGGATATAAATATGCAAAACAAATTTTAGCTTTCGAATCTTTTATTGAAAGTTCTTTCTTTCCAATTCCTCCCGATGTCATGATTATCCCAATGGTAATATCAAAAAAACAAGAATATATTCGTATAGCTTTGATAGCTACAATTTTTTCTGTTCTTGGAGCTTTGTTTGGTTACTATATAGGATATTCTTTAAATGAAGTAGCAATAAAAATTTTTGAGTTTTATGGATATGAGTATTCAGAAACATTTAAAGATAAATTTACTTCTGGTGGAGGATTTTTTGCGTGGCTAGGTATTTTAATCACCGCGGGATTTACACCTTTGCCTTTTAAACTTTTGACTATCTCTAGTGGCATTATTCATTTTAACTTAATATCATTTATTTTAATATGCACTGCAACTAGAGGTCTAAGATTTTTTCTAGTTGCTTATTTATCATACAAATTTGGAGAAAAAATTGGACCCATTTTAGAAAAACAAGGGACAAAATGGAGCATTATTGTCGCCATATTAATTATATTGGTGGCGAGTGTTTTTTATTTTTTTTTTATTGAAATAAAATGTTAAACAAAATAAATAAAAAAATACTTTTTTATATTCTTGTTTTAATATCTTTAGTTTTGCTGTCTTCTTTTTTTATTGAATTTGTTTTAGGACACAAACCATGTAAATTATGTATTTATCAAAGAGTACCCTATTTTGTTTCATTAATATTATTAGCAAACATCTTTCTATTTCAATATCATGAAAAAATATCTTTACTTCTTTTAGGTATAATTTTTTTTCTAGGATCTATTTTGGCTTTTTACCATACAGGTATTGAGCAAGGTTTTTTTACTGAATTCTTAACATGCTCCAATACGGAATTTTCAGAAACCTTGACAAAAAATGAGGTTTTAGAACAATTAAATGAAAGTACTATAAGTTGTAAAGATATCAGTTTTGAAATACTTGGTTTTTCCCTTGCTACAATTAATACAATTTTTTCTATTATCTTGAGTGTTATATTTATAAGATTATTTATAAATTATGGAAAAAACTAATCCAAAAATATTAGAAGAAATTATAAGAGTAGATCATGCAGGGGAACGTGGTGCTATAAAAATTTATGAAGGCCAATTGCTTGCACTAAAAACTATAAAACAGGACCAAGATTTAAAAAATAAAATTGAAGAAATGCAACAACATGAAAAAGCTCATCTAGATTATTTTGAAAAGGAAATACATAAAAGAAAAATTAAACCTACTTACTTACTTCCGCTATGGGACATAATGGGTGTTACTTTGGGTTTTGGTACCGCCCTGCTGGGAAAAAAAGCTGCTATGCTATGCACAGCTTCGGTTGAAGAAGTGATAGAAGATCATTATGAAAATCAATTAAAAAAATTGGGTGACGATGAAAAAGATTTAAAAAAAAATATTGAAAAATTCAAAGGAGACGAAGTTAATCATAAAAATATTGCTTATGATAATGGAGCTACAAATAAAGGTGTCTATTTTTTAATGGATAAAATAATTAAAACTAGTTCAAGAATTGCTATAACGATCTCTGAAAAAATTTAATAATATTAAGGTAATAACTCTACATCCCAATAAAGATAATCCATCCAACTTTCATGTAAAAAATTTGGGGGGAAGTTTCTTCCATTTTGATGTAAATCATCTACCGAAGGTCTAAAAGGCATTTTATTTAATCTCATTCCAGAAATTGAATATAATCTTCCACCTTTTTTCACATTGCAAGTAGAGCAAGCGGTAACAACATTTTCCCAATCTGTGACACCACCTTTTGATTTGGGTAACAAATGATCAAAAGTTAAATCTTTTTTATCTCCACAATATTGACATGTGAATTTGTCTCTTAGAAAAACATTAAATCTCGTAAAGTTTGGATGCTTTGAAGGTTTTATAAAACTTTTTAGTGCTATAACGCTCGGAAGATTCATTTCAAAGGAAGGGCTTCTGATTTTTCTTTTATAATTTGAGACTATACTGACCCTTTCTAAAAAAACAGATTTAACTGCATCCTGCCAACACCATAAGGATAGTGGATAATAGCTCAAAGGCCTAAAGTCCGCGTTTAAAACTAATGCAGGACATTTTTCTAAAGGTACTTTCTCTGAAGATGCTATAATCATTAAATTAAGTTAGCCGATAATTACAAATTTTTCAAGAAATAGTTTTACTAAAAAATTATTTCAGTTATAAAAGATTTTTTCTTAAGAAATCTAGCCCTAAACTTGATCCTTCGATAGGAATTTTGTGTTCACAGTTTTTAAATAGTTTAATCTTAATTTTTATTCCCTTGTTTTTCAAATATTCTTTTGCTTCGAGCAAACAAGTAGGTGATACGATTGTATCTTTTTCACCATGCATTAAAAATATTTTTGGTTTCGATATAATATTTTCACTTAAATTTCTTTGATTAATTATTTTGCCAGAATAACCAAGGATACAATTAACTTTTTCTTTTTTTTTTAACCCTAGCTGAAGAATCATCATGCAGCCCTGGCTAAAACCAACTAAAGCTAAATCTTCGGGTTGCAAGTTATAATTATCCAAAACTTGATCTAAAAAAATACTTAATTTTTTTTCTGCTTCTAATGATTTTTCAAGAATTATTTCTTCCTTATCTGAAGATAAGTCAAACCACTGATATCCTTGAGGATTAACCTGGCATATTTCAGGGGCGTCTGGACATAAAAATATAACTTCAGGTAAAAAGCGTTGCCAATTTAATGCTAGAGAACTTATATCTTTACCATCTCCTCCATAACCATGGCATAAAATTATTATTTTTTTTGGTTTCTCTTCTGATAAATTTGGGATCGAAGTAGTATTTAAAATATAATTAATCATATAATAATAACCATTCCAAAAATTTCTTGTCTTCAAAATTTACCTCTCCAATTATTCTAGCAAATTCTTTACCTTGCCGATTTATTAAAATAGTAGTGGGAACACCTCTTAACTTAAATTCCTTTACGAAATTTAAATCTTTATCAAAGAAAATCTTTAAATTTTTAATATTAAGCTCAGTAAAAAATTTTTTTGTTTTAATTTGATTTGGCTGCTCCATGTTGACTGCAAAAATTTCCAAATTTTTAAAATTACTATTTTCAAACAATCTGTCTAGAGAAGGCATTTCTTTTTTACAGGGCGCACACCAGGTAGCCCAAAAATTGATAATTATGAGCTTATCATTATATTTTTTTAAATTAACTTCATTGCCAGAAAAATCTTCAAATATAATTGGAGAAATTGGCCTTGGAAATTCGTTTAAAGCTATATTATTAAGAGGAACATTGTCACTTGCTTGCGGTATTGATGAAAAAATAATAAAACAAAAGACAAAAAGTGGAATTTTTATATTTTTTAAATTTAATAACATCTGATTGTTAATTTAACATATGAAAAACAAAATTAAAACTGTTTGGGCAACTAGATTTAATAAGCGTACCTCAAAGAATTTTGAGCATTTTGGGTCATCAATAGAAATTGATAAAAGATTATACGAAGAAGATATCTTGGGTTCTATAGTTCATACACAAATGTTAGTAAAACAGAAAATAATAAATAGAAAGAAAGGAATTAAAATTATCAATGGTTTAAGAAAAATTAAAAACCAAATTAAGAAAAATAAATTTATTTTTAAAAAGCAATATGAAGATATTCACTTAAATATAGAAAAAAAACTTTTTGAAATCATCGGAAATGATGCTGGTTATTTACATATAGCAAGATCAAGAAATGACCAGGTAATTACTGATTTCAAATTATGGATTAAAAAATCTACTAATGAGATTATTAAAAATTTAAATGTAATAATTAAAAGTTTTTTAAATAAATCTGAAAAAAATATTTATACAATTATGCCAGGTTTTACTCATTTAAAAAATGCTCAGCCTATTTCTTTTGCTCATTATTTAATAGCTTATATTGAAATGTTCAAAAGAGATAAGGAGAGATTTTCTAATAATATTAATTACATTGATTTTTGTCCTCTTGGGGTGGGAGCTTTGTCTGGAACTTCATATAAAATAGATAGAAATTTTACATCTAAAAAATTAGGATTCAAAAAACCAACTTCAAATTCAATAGATACTGTTGCTGACAGAGATTTTGTTCTTGATTTTTTATCAGCAGCCTCAATTTGTGCAGTACATATCTCAAGATTTGCAGAAGAAATAATAATTTGGAACTCTGATATATTTAAACTCATTCAAATTGATGATAAAATGTTGACAGGTTCTTCTATTATGCCTCAAAAAAAAAATCCTGATCCAGCTGAATTAATAAGAGGAAGGGCTGGTAAAAATTTCGGTGCGCTAACTGCGATGCTTACAACCATGAAGGGCCTGCCATTATCCTATTACAAGGACATGCAGGAAGATAAATCATTAGTTTTTAATAGTTACGATACTCTTTTAGAATCTTTAATTATACTCAATGAGCTTGTTAAAAGTTTAAAACCAAACAAAGATAGAATGTTTGAGTTGTCAAATGAGGGTTACACCACGGCGACAGATTTTGCAGATCATCTTGTACAAAATAATAATTTGTCTTTTAGAGATGCTTATAAAATTTCTGCGAAATTAGTCAATTATGCTGAAAAAAATAAGAAAAAGTTGAATCAGCTCAATTTTAATGAGGTAAAAAGATTTAATAATAAATTAGACAGAAGTGTAATGAGGATATTTGATGTTAGAAATTCAGTAAACTCGAAAACATCATATGGAGGAACTTCTATAAAAAATATAAAAAAAATGATATCTAATTTAAAAAGAGATTTGAAATAATGAAAAAAATTTTTTTAATTATCATTGCCTGTTTTATATGCGTTTCTTGCGGTGTAAAAGAAAAGCCCGAATATAGATCGGAAAAAAATCAAAATAAAATTATATATTTAAGATAAAATGAATCATATCAGATTAAGGAAAAATGACCTCTGTGTTGAAAATATTTCTGCAATTAAACTTGCAAAAATATATAAAACACCTTTCTATTGTTATTCTCTTGGACAGTTACAAGATAATTATCAAGCTTTTAAAGATGCATTTAAAAACATTAATCCGTTAATATGCTTTTCGGTAAAATCCAATTCTAATCTTAAATTGTTAAATGAGTTAAAAAAAATGGGTTCTGGTGCTGATGTTGTTTCAATTGGTGAACTTTTGAAAGCAAAAAAGGTTGGGATTAAAAGTAATAAAATAGTTTTTTCAGGTGTTGGTAAAACTGAGGAAGAAATTTTTATGGCAATAAAAAAAAATGTTTTATTAATTAATGTTGAGTCCGAAAATGAAGTAAATTTAATTAATAAAATTGCGAAAAAAATATCAAGAAAAATTGCTATCGGAATAAGGTTAAATCCCAATGTTACTGGCAAAACACATAAAAAAATTTCAACAGGAGGAAAACAAGAAAAATTTGGTTTAACTCAATATGATTTTTTAAGTCTTTGTAAAAAAGTTAAAAAAATGAAAAATTTAAAACTTGAAGGTATAAGTGTGCATATAGGCAGTCAAATAACAAATGTGAACCCATTTAAAAAAGTACTATCTGTATTAAATGCTATAATTAAAAAAACCAAAATTAATTTTAAATATATTGATCTTGGTGGTGGTATGGGAATCTCTTATTCAAAAAAAGAAAAACCGATAAATTTAAAAAAATATAGCAAATTAATAAATAAATTTTTAAGAAATAAAAATATAAAAATTATTTTTGAACCAGGAAGATTTATTATTGGAAATTCAGCAATATTAATTACAAAAATTATCTATATTAAAAAAAGTAATGGAAAAAAATTTGTTATATTAGATGCAGGAATGAATGATTTAATGAGACCAGCTTTATATGATGCTTATCATCAAATAATTCCTTTAAAAAGAACAGGTAAATCATTAAAAGGAAATATAGAATTTGTTGGTCCTATCTGTGAAAGTTCAGATAAATTCTTAACGGAAAAAAAATTCCAAAAAATTAAAGAAGGAGATTATGTAAGTTTAGCAAATGTGGGGGCTTACGGAATGTCTTTATCATCTAACTATAATACAAGACCATTTATTGCTGAAATTATGGTAAGTGGCTCAAAGCATAAGATAATTAGAAAAAGGCAAAGTTTAAAAAGTTTAATCAATAATTAATTCGAAATTTTATTTAAATGCTTTTGTTAAGATCATTATTATTTAATTTTTTCCTGTATGCGGGAATTATTTTGGTCTTTTTAATTGCAATACCAGCATTATTCCTGCCGGCAAAAATAACTTTGCTATTTGGAAAATTTTTAGGACATTATGTTGTTTTAATAGTGCGAGTACTTTTAAATACTAAAGTTGAGTTTAAAGGAATTGAAAAAATTCCTAAAGATGAAAAATATTTTGTTGCTTCTGCCCATCAATCAATGTTTGAAACTTTCGCTTTACAAAGTGTATTGGATTATCCTGTATTTATTTTAAAAAAAGAACTTTTAAAAATTCCTTTATTTGGACAATATTTGAAAAAAATTAAATCCATTGAAATAATAAGAGATACAACTACGAAGGAAAATCTTAATTTTTTTGATAAAGTTGCAAAAATTATTAAAAATGAAAATAGACCATTATTAATTTTTCCTCAAGGAACAAGAGTAAAAATTGATGATCGAATTCCCTTTAAAAAAGGTGTTGGTAGAATATATGAGGCATTAAATATTTCTTGTGTACCTATTGCATTAAATTCAGGTAAAGTATGGCCCAAAAATGGGATAATAAAGTATCCAGGAAAAATAACGGTATCTTTTTTAGAACCAATAAAACCAGGACTAAATAGAGACGAATTTATTAAGAATTTAGAAGTGAGAATCTACGATGAGATAAAAAATATTTCCTAATTCTATTTTCTTCCAAAATCAGGTTTACTAATATCCTGTCCTGCTTCTATAATATCTTTTCTAATTTTTTTAGTTTTTGTAAAAATCTTCTCTAATTTATCTTCATTTTTATTTTTAATTACTATTTTTAAATTTTTTAAGTTTTCTATAAATCTATCAATCATTTTTAAAGTATTTTTTCTATTTTGAATAAAAATATCTCTCCACATGATAGGATTAGATGCAGCAATTCTTGTAAAATCTCTAAGTCCGCCTGCGCTATATTTTACAATATTGCGATCCTTTTTCTTTTTAATTTTTAGAGTGGTATTTACAATATTATAAGCAATCAAGTGCGGCATGTGGCTTGTTATTGATAAAATATAATCATGTTCTTTTGCATTCATTACATCAACTTTGCTTCCTAGTTTTTTCCAAAATTTTTCTAACAATTTGACATCTTTATTTTTTGATTTTTTGCTTGGAGTTAAAATGCACCATCTATTTTTAAAAAGTTCTGAAAAACCCGATTCAGGCCCACTCTCTTCTGTGCCGGCAATAGGATGTGACGAAATCCAAGATATATTTTTAGGAATATTTTTTTCAATTAAGGAAATTACATTCTTTTTAACTGATCCAACATCTGTCAATATAGCTCCATTTTTTAAAGAACTTTTTATTTTTAAAATTATATTTTTGTAACTACTCAAAGGACTAGCAATTATAACCAGATCAGATCCATTAACTATTTTTTTTGTATCTGAGCTAGCTTCATTCACTATTTTTAATCTAACTACTTTTTTATTAGTACTATTCGATCTATTAGAAGAAACTACTCTAGTTGCGAGTTTATTTTTTTTTATACCTCTTGCTATAGAAGAACCAATTAATCCACATCCTATTATACATACTTTTTTAAACATTATTTTAAGATACTCCCCATTGATTTTATAAAATTTTCATTAGCTTCTTTATTACCAATAGTTAATC
>MDSV01147864.1_pt1 | contig 11455 bp, 9 predicted proteins | sample 810851 | NCBI WGS metagenome assembly MDSV01 (sample SAMN05326640, study PRJNA326480) | marine metagenome | isolation source: seawater | place: Atlantic Ocean: North East | collected 2012 | reverse complement strand
GCGATCGAGGGCGAGGGGGCGGTGTCGTTTTCGATGCTGTCGATGAAGGCGGAGATTTCCGCGGCATAGGCGGCGGTGTAGCGGGTCATGAAGAAATCATGCAGCGGCGGGCGGGTGTATCCGTCCTTGTTGGCGATCTCGATCGAGACCGGGCGCTGGTTTTCGGCCGACACCGAGCCGAGCGAGCCCAGCACCTCGATGCGCTGGTCGTAGCCATAGGCCGCACGGCGCGAATTCGAGATCACGCATTGGCGGCCGCTTGCGGTGGCGAGCACCAGGCTTGCGCTGTCGTAATCGCCGAGTTCTCCGATTTCCGGGTTCACCAGCACGGACGCCGTGCCGGAAACGGTCGCGATCTCCTCGCCAAGCAGGAAGCGGGCCATGTCGAAATCATGGATGGTCATGTCGCGGAACATGCCGCCCGAGACCTTGATATATTCCGCCGGCGGCGGGCCGGGGTCGCGGCTCACGATCGTCATCATTTCGACATCGCCGATCCGGCCATCGTCGATCGCCTTGCGCACCGCCAGGAAATGCGGATCGAAGCGGCGGTTGAAGCCGAGCATGACGCGCCCGCCCACCTCTCTCACCACGTCGGCGCAGGCGCGGGCGCGGGTGACATCGAGATCCACCGGCTTTTCGCAGAAGACCGCCTTGCCGGCGCGGGCAAAGCGCTCGATCAGGTCGGCATGGGTGTTGGTGGGGGTGCAGATGATCACAGCGTCAATGCTGCCATCGGCCTCGATCGCGTCGATGGTCATCACCGCAGCACCGGTCGCCTCGGCGATTGCGGCGGCGGCCGGCGCCATCGCGTCGGCGACGGCCACCAGCCGGGCACGCTTGTCCTCGGCGATCGCCTTCGCATGTACCTTGCCAATGCGGCCTGCGCCCAGCAGCGCTATCGTCGTGACCATGTTATCCTCCCGGTGAGTGCTGCCGGGCATGCCGGCGGCGTAAATCTTGTTGGAATATATATTCCATTTTGCTAGTTTGCAGCATGGTTTATGTCAATATCATTGTTGAGGGGAATCCATGACGGCGCCGGCCACGATCAGGGAATTCGAGGAACGACTGGCGGAGCTTGCCGGCACAATGCCGAAAAGGCTGCGGCAATGCGCCGATTTCGTGGCCGCCAACCAGGACAGGATCGCGGTGTCCACCGTGGCGGAAATGGCCGATGGCGCGGGCGTTCAGCCCTCGGCCTTCATGCGGTTCTGCCAGATCATCGGCTTTTCCGGCTTCTCGGAAATGCAGAAACTGTTTCGCGATTCCTATGTCGGCGGCTGGCCGGACTATCGCACCCGGCTCAAGCATCTGCGCGAGACGGCGGCCGGAAGCCCGGTGGCGCTGCTTGCCGAGTTCACCGATGCCGGGCGGACCTCGCTTGAAGGCCTGCTGAAGACGGTGGAGCCGGCCGAGCTAGAAAAATCGGTGGAGCTGCTCTCCGGAGCGGCGATGATCCACATCATCGGCCTCAGGCGCGCGTTTTCGGTGGCGACCTACATCGCCTATGCCTTCGAGCGGATGAATGTGCCGGCCATGCTGCACGGCGCGGTCGGCGGGCTTGCCAACTATCAGGCCGTGCGGCCGGGCGATGTCGTGATCGCCATCAGCTTCGCGCCCTATACCGCCGAGACGGTGGCCTTCGCCGAGCAGGCGGCAGGCAACGACATTCCGGTGATCGGCATTACCGACACTGTCGTCAGCCCGTTGCGACCGTTTTCGGCGACGACGCTTTCGGTCTCGGAGGTCGATTTCGGAGCCTTCCGTTCGCTGTCCGCCACGCTCGGTCTGGCGATTGCCCTGACGGTCGCCGTCGGCGCGGCGCGCAACGGATCGTGAGCCTCGAAATCCGAATGTTAATATTGAAATTCAAAAAAATAGAATTTATAATCCAAAAATGAGCGAAACGGACGCCATGACCCTACATGGCGCGCAGGCCGGCAGACATGTCCGGCAGGGAGGCATTATTGTCGTCACTTGACCTGATCACCATCGGCCGGTCGTCGGTGGATCTTTACGGCGCCCAGGTTGGCGGGCGGCTGGAGGACATGGCCTCCTTCAACAAGTATATCGGCGGCTCGCCCACGAATATCGCCGCCGGCACGGCGCGTCTCGGCCTCAAATCCGGTCTGCTGACCCGCGTCGGCGACGAACATATGGGCCGGTTCATCCGCGAGCAGCTGGTGCGCGAGGGCGTCGACGTGCGCGGCGTCAAAACCGATCCGGAGCGGCTGACGGCGCTGGTCCTGCTCGGCATCCGCGACCAGGAACAGTTTCCGCTAATCTTCTATCGCGAAAACTGCGCCGATATGGCGCTGTCGGAAGAGGATATCGATCCGGCCTATATCGCCGAGGCGCGCTGCGTCTGCGCCACCGGCACCCACCTTTCCCACCCCCGCACCGAGGCCGCCGTGCTGAAGGCGCTCAGGCTGGCGCGCGAGAACGGCGCCCGGACCGCGCTCGATATCGATTATCGCCCCAATCTCTGGGGCCTTGCCGGTCATGGCGCGGGCGAAAGCCGCTACATCGAATCGGACGCCGTCACCGCCAAGCTGCAATCCACGCTCTCCCTGTTCGATCTGATCGTCGGCACGGAGGAGGAATTCCACATCGCCGGCGGCAGCACCGATACGCTTGCGGCGCTGAAGGCGGTGAGGAAGGTCTCCAAGGCGACGCTGGTGTGCAAGCGCGGCCCGATGGGTGCGGTTGTGTTCGATGGCGACATCCCGGCAAGCCTCGATGACGGCCAGACCGGCGAAGGGTTTCCGATCGAGGTGTTCAACGTGCTCGGCGCCGGCGACGGTTTCATGTCCGGCCTGCTGAAAGGCTGGCTTTCCGGCGAGGACTGGCCGATCAGCCTGAAATACGCCAATGCCTGCGGGGCCTTCGCGGTGTCGCGCCACGGCTGCACGCCGGCTTACCCCAGCTGGGAGGAGCTGCAGTATTTCTTCCGTACCGGCATTCGTAACAAGGCGCTGCGCAAGGACAAGGCGCTCGAGCAGGTGCACTGGTCGACGAACCGCACCGGCGACTGGCCGGAAATGCGCGTCTTCGCCTTCGATCACCGCATCCAGCTTGAGGAAATGGCGGACGAGGCGGGCGTTTCCCATGAGCGGCTCGGCCCGTTCAAGGAACTCTGCCTGAAGGCGGCGCTGCGCGTTGCCGATGGCCGACCGGGCTACGGCATTCTCTGCGATGGCCGGTTTGGGCGCGATGCGCTCTATGCCGCCACCGGCACGGGGCTCTGGATCGGCCGCCCGGTGGAACTGCCCGGCTCCCGCCCGCTTGCGACCGAGGCCGAGATCGGTGCGGATTTCGGCGGGCTCGGCGAATGGCCGGTCGACAATGTCGTCAAGGTGCTCTGCTTCTATCACCCGGATGACGCCGCCGCCATGCGGGCCGATCAGGAGGCAACCGTGTCGCGCCTGTTTTCAGCCGCGAGGCGCAATGGCCTGGAATTCCTGCTGGAGGTGATCCCTTCCAAGGTCGCCGCCATGAATGACGATACCACGGCCGCCATCATCGACCGCTTCTATGAGATCGGCGTCTACCCCGACTGGTGGAAGCTGGAACCGATGAAATCTGCAGAGGCCTGGGAAAAGGCATGCGCGGCGATCACCCGCCACGATCCCCATGTGCGCGGCATCGTCGTGCTGGGGCTCGATGCGCCGGCCGCCGAACTGGAGGAAAGCTTCGCGACGGCGGCGAAATTCGATCTGGTCAAGGGCTTCGCCGTCGGCCGCACCATATTCGGAGAAACCGCGCGCAAATGGCTCGCCGGCCGCATTGACGATGATACCGCCATTGCCGAGATGGCGGAAAAATATCGCAGTCTCGCCGCAGTCTGGGACCGCGCGCGCAAGGAGAATGCAGCATGAAAACCATCCGGCTCACGGCGGCGCAGGCAACCGTCCGCTATCTCGCAAACCAGTATAACGAGGATGGCGAGCCCTTCATCGCCGGCGTCTGGGCGATCTTCGGCCATGGCAATGTCGCGGGCCTGGGCGAGGCGCTTTACGGCATGCGCGAGGTGCTGCCGACCTATCGCGGCCAGAACGAGCAGACCATGGCCCATGCCGCGATCGCCTATGCCAAGCAGTTGCGGCGCAAGCGCGCAATGGCCGTCACCTCCTCCATCGGCCCGGGCGCGCTCAACATGGTCACGGCCGCCGCCCTTGCCCATGTCAACCGCCTGCCGGTGCTGCTGCTGCCGAGCGACGTCTTCGCCAATCGCGGGCCCGATCCGGTGCTCCAGCAGCTTGAGGATTTCGGCGACGGCACCATGACCGTCAATGACTGCTTCCGTCCGGTGAGCCGCTATTTCGACCGCATCATGCGCCCCGAACAGCTGATCACAGCCTTGCCGCGCGCCATGCGGGTGCTGACCGATCCGGCTGAATGCGGCCCGGTGACGCTGTCACTATGCCAGGACGTGCAGGCCGAAGCCTTTGATTTTCCCGAGACGCTGTTTCAGAAGAAGGTCTGGCGACAGCGCCGGCCGGAGCCGGACGCGGCCGAGTTCGCTGCCGCCGTCGCGGCGATCGAGGCGGCGAAGAACCCTGTCATTGTCGCCGGCGGCGGGGTGCATTTTTCCGGCGCGACGGAGACGCTCGCGGCATTCGCCGAGCGGCATTGCATTCCCGTTGTCGAGACGCAGGCCGGCAAATCCGCGCTTGCCTGGGACCATGAGCTGAATTTCGGTGCGGTTGGCGTGACCGGCACGGCAAGCGCCAATGCGGTCGCTGAAAAGGCCGATCTGGTGATCGGTGTCGGTACGCGGTTTCAGGATTTCACCACCGGGTCGTGGTCGCTGTTCAGCCATCCCGAGCGCCGGATACTGGCGCTCAACGTCCAGCCCTTCGACAGCGCCAAGCACGACGCCATCCCGCTGGTGGCCGATGCCCGCGTGGGGCTCGAAAAGCTGAGCGCGGCGCTGGGCGACAAACGCTTTGCCGAGCCCGATGCGACGTTGAAGGCCGAATGGTTTGCGAAGGCCGACGCCTATACCGCGAAGCCCGAAGACACCAATGCGCTGCCGACCGACATGCAGGTGATCGGCGCGGTCCAGCGCGCGGCGCGCGACAACACCGTGGTGATGTGCGCTGCCGGCACCATGCCGGGCGAGCTGCATCAGCTGTGGAAGGCGAAACTGCCGCTCTCCTACCACATGGAATACGGCTTCTCGACCATGGGCTACGAGATCGCCGGCGGGCTCGGCATCAAGATGGCGGAGCCGGAGCGCGACGTGGTCGTCATGGTCGGCGACGGCTCTTACATGATGGCGAATTCCGAGCTTGCGAGCGCCGTCGCCATGGGCGTCAAGATCACCGTCGTGATCACCGACAATCGCGGCTATGGCTGCATCAACCGGCTGCAGATGGCGACCGGCGGGGCCGAGTTCAACAACCTCTACGCCCATTCCAATCACCAAAACCCGATCGCCATCGACTTTGCCGCGCACGCGGCGGCAATGGGTGCGACGGCCACGAAGGTCGCCTCGATCGCGGAACTCGACGAAGCGCTGGCAGCGGCGCGGGACGCGAGCGGGGTAACCGTGATCGTGATCGACACCGATCCATACCCGACGCCGGATGCCGGCGGCCACTGGTGGGATGTCGCGGTGCCGGAAGTCTCCGAACGGAGCGAAGTCAACGAAGCGCGCGCCGGCTATGAGGCCGCGCTCAGGAAGAGAAGCTGAGCATGATCCTTTACGGCACAAATCCGATTGCCTGGACCAATGACGACGACCGCAGTCTCGGCGCCCATATCAGCCTCGAGCAATGCCTGGACGAGACCGCGAAGATCGGTTTCGACGGTATCGAGAAGGGGCATAAGTTCCCGCAGGACCCCGAGGGACTGAAGGCGGTGCTGGAGCCGCGCGGCCTGAAATATGTCTCCGGCTGGCATTCGCTCAACCTGCTCGAAAATTCGGTCGAGGAAGAGAAGAAGGCGATGCAGCCGGCGCTCGATCTGTTGAAAGCGATGGGCGCAAAGGTGATCATCGTCTGCGAGACCTCGAACGCGATCCACGACGATGATGGCAAGCCGGTCAATGACCGGCCTAAGCTTGCCGACGGTGAGTGGGTCGATTTCGGCGCGGGCGTCGAGGCCCTAGCGCAATACGCCGCCGATCAGGGCATCACGCTGGTCTACCATCACCATATGGGCACCATCGTCGAAACCGAGGACGAGATCGACCGGTTGATGGAGAACACCGGGCCGGCGACAAGGCTGCTGCTCGATACCGGCCACTGCCTGTTCGGCGGCGGCGATCCGGAACGGCTTGCCGCAAGGCATATCAGCCGCGTCGGCCATATCCACGCCAAGAACGTGCGGCCCGCGATTGGCCGGCAGGTGCGCGATGAAAATCTCTCCTTCCTCGAAGGGGTGCGCCGCGGCGTGTTTACCGTGCCGGGTGATACCGAGGGCGGTGTCGATTTCGCGTCCGTGCTGAAGATCGCGGCCAAGGCCGGCTATCAGGGCTGGCTGGTGATCGAGGCCGAGCAGGACCCGGATGTGCGCAATCCGTTCGAATATCAGTCGCTCGGCCTGAAAAGCCTCAAAGCGATGGCGAGGCAAGCGGGTCTCGATACCGCCGCCTGAGGCGGAAGACAAAAAAAGGGAAAGCAAGCGATGAGCAAACTTCTCAGAAAACCGACGGCAACCACCGGCAAAGTGCACGACATCACGCCGGAAACCGCGAACTGGGGCTATGTCGGCTTCGGGCTCTATCGTCTGAAACCCGGCGAAAGTGCGCACGAAGACACCGGCGACACCGAAGTGATTCTCGTGCTTGTCGAGGGCAAGGCCGAGATCGCGTCGGGCGATGTTTCGTTCGGCGAACTCGGCGAACGCATGAGCGTGTTCGAGCGCCTGCCGCCGCATTGCGTCTATATTCCCGCCGGCAGCGAATGGTCGGCCACCGCCACGACCGATTGCACGCTCGCGGTCTGCACCGCGCCGGCAAAGCCCGGTCGCAAGGCGCAGGTGATCGGCCCGGAAGGCATCGCGCTGACCGAACGCGGCAAGGGCGCCAACACGCGCTATATCTTCCCGATCGCGATGGAAGAGCGCGATGTCGCCGACAGCCTGCTGGTGACGGAAGTGTTCACGCCCGCCGGCAACTGGTCCTCCTATCCGCCGCATCGCCATGACGAGGATCGCTTCCCCGACATGACCTATCTGGAGGAGAGCTACTACCACCGCCTGAACCCCGCCCAGGGCTTCGCCTTCCAGCGGGTGTTCACCGAAGATGGTTCGCTGGACGAGACCATGGCGGTGTCGGATGGCGACGTGGTGCTGGTGCCGAAGGGCCACCACCCCTGCGGCGCGCCCTATGGCTATGAGCTCTACTACCTCAACGCCATGGCCGGGCCGCTGCGCAAGTGGCGATTCGAAAACCACCCGGATCACGACTGGATCTACCAGCGCGACGCCAAATCCGAGTAAAACCGGGTCTTCCCGGGAGGGCGGGACAGGCGGTCCGGCGACGGTTTTCTAGGCCGCTTTCAGCCTTGAGTCCCCGGACGGTTCATAACATCGGGCCTCGCGTCAAAAAAATGTCGCGGGGCGCTTGCCGAAGCAGGCAGGCTGTTTTATAGAGCAGCCGCTGGTCACGGAGTGTAGCGCAGCCTGGTAGCGCACCTCGTTCGGGACGAGGGGGTCGCAAGTTCGAATCTTGCCACTCCGACCACCACAATTTCCCGACAAAATTCCTGAAATCTTGTGCTTTGAGCCGGCTATTCGACTTGCCGCAGCGGGCGGAAGCTCATGCGGTGAAGCGGGCAGGGGCCGGTGTCGATGATCGCCGCGCGGTGGACCGCGGTGCCATAGCCGACATGGCCGTCAAACCCGTAGGCGGGATAGATGGTCGCGGCCTGCGCCATCATCCGGTCGCGGGTGACCTTTGCGATGATCGAGGCGGCGGCAATCGAAAGCGAACGGGCATCGCCCTTGATCACGGCTTCCGCGCGGCAGGGAATGCCGGGCGGCTGGTCGCGGCCATCGGCAAGCACCATCGCCGGCGGCAGCGCAAGACCCAGCACCGCACGGCGCATCGCATCGAGGGAAGCTCTAAGGATATTGATACGATCGATCCGGGCGGGACTGCTGGAGGCGACCGATACCAGCGCCTTATCGAAGATCGTCTCGAACAGCGCCTCGCGGGCCTTGGCCGTGAGCTTCTTGGAATCGTTGAGACCTTCGGGAATATTGTCCGGGTCGAGGATCACGGCCGCTGCCACCACCGGGCCGGCAAGCGGGCCACGGCCCGCCTCGTCGCAGCCGGCCACGGGCCAGAACCCGCGCAAACGCGCAGCACTTTCCAGCGAAAAATCGGGCACCGCTGGCGGCAGATCGAAAAGGGCAGGAGAATCGGAAGGAAGCGCGGATGACATGAAGTCATTTCACACCGCCTTCCGATCTCCCGCAAGTCCCCTTCGGAGCAATTCTGAGAACTGCTCATGTGCGGCAGTGAAGGGGACCTCTTCGGCCGGGTCCAAGGGCTTTCCCGGCCGGAAAGGGATCAGAACAGGTTGAGCTGCGCGCCGCCGCCATCGGGCGGGGTGAACAGGTCTTCCCTCAGCGCCGTGCTGCGGCGGGTGAGCTTCAGCCGTTTGACGGCCATTTCGAATCGGCGGGCGATCTGCCAGGCATAGGGGCCGCTGCCCTTCATCCGCTTGCCGAATTCGGCGTCATAATCCTTTCCGCCGCGCATCGATCGGATCAGGCTCATCACATGGCGGTAGCGGTCCGGATGGTTCTCCAGCAGCCAGTCCTTGAACAGCGGCGCGACCTCGAGCGGCAGGCGTAGCAGGATATAGCTCGCCTCGGTCGCGCCGGCCGCGGCGCCACTGTCGAGAATGCGTTCCAGCTCGTGATCCGTCAGCACCGGAATGATCGGCGCAACGGAGATGCCGACGGGTATGCCGGCGCCGGCAAGCGCGCGGATCGTCTCCAGCCGGCGTGGGGGCGTGGCGGCGCGCGGCTCCATGCTGCGGGAAAGCTTGCGGTCGAGCGTGGTCACCGACATCGAAACCTTGACCAGATGCTTTTCCGCCATCTGCGACAGGATATCGATATCGCGCAGGATCAGCGCGGATTTGGTGGTGATGGAAACCGGGTGGTTGGCATCGGCAAGCACTTCCAGCACCTGGCGCATGATCCGCCATTCCTTCTCCACCGGCTGATAGGGATCGGTATTGGTGCCGATCGCGATGGTCTTGGCATGGTAACCGGGTTTGGAAAGCTCGCGGGCAAGCTGGCGGGGCGCATCGGGCTTCGCAAACAGGCGGGTTTCGAAATCAAGTCCGGCGGACAGCCCCATGAAGCCGTGGGTGGGCCTCGCGAAGCAGTAGATGCAGCCATGTTCGCAGCCGCGATAGGGATTGATCGAGCGTTCGAACGGCACGTCCGGCGAGGTGTTGCGGGTGATGATCGACTTCACCTTCTCGACCTGCACCTCGGTGGCAAAGGCCGGCAGATCCTCCTCCAGATGCCAGCCGTCGTCGAAGCGCTCCCGGCTTATCGGCTCGAACCGGCCGGACGGGTTGGCGGTTGCCGCGCGGCCGCGCCGACGTCCATGTTCGACCGGGTCGAAATGACGGGCCGGGGGCGGCGTGAAGCCGGCGATGTCCACATCGAATGCGTCTTCCATGATCATCTCCCGTCTGTTTTGCCGGAGGGTCTTCCTGCCCTTTGGCAACACCTGACAGGAAATATAGGTTAACTTTTAGAACAAATCAAGAACATACGACGCGGCTTTCGTTCACATGGGCGTTCGCCCTTGGCAAGAGCCGTGCAAATTGCCTAGATAGCGGCATGTTAAGCGTTCTGATCGAAAGCAGAAATCAGGAGGCCGAGCTTGCGCACACGCTCTCGGCTCTGGTCGCGGGTGCCGTCGAGGGGCTTGTCAGCGATGTCATCGTTCTCGAACACGGCGTCGGCGAGGGCGTCGAGCGCGTGGCCGATGCCGCCGGCTGCCGGTTCATGCGGAGCTGGGACCTGCCCGACGTCATCCGCCAGTCGCGCGGCGATTGGGTGCTCGTTCTGGAGCCTGGCGCGCGGCCGCTTTCCGGCTGGGTGGAAACGGTGTCGGAGCATATCGCGCTGGAAAACAGTCCCGCGCGGTTCTCGCGCTCGAAACGGCACCGGCGCTCGCTCCGGCAACGGCTTTTTTCGAAACGCTGCCCGCTGGAAGTGGGCGTGCTTCTGCCCAAATCCATGGCCCTGGAAAAGGCCAGTGCCGGCGGTGATTCGCCATTCCTGCTCGCCCGCCGGCAGATGACGCGGCGACTTTCCTGCGAGATCATTCCGGCCTGGGCGATGATCCGGACCTGACCCGAATCAGGCGCGATGCCGGCGTTTACGTGTTCCGCTTCAGGTGCTCGTCCAGCCGGGGCATGATTTCCACGAAATTGCAGGGCATGTGGCGATAGTCGAACTGCTGGGCGATGATGCCGTCCCAGCCATCCTTGCAGGCGCCGGGTGAGCCCGGCAGCACGAAGACGAAGGTTTTGCCGACAAGCCCGGCCGTGGCGCGCGACTGAACCGTCGAGGTGCCGATCTTCTCGAACGAAATCCGGTGGAAGATCGCCGAAAAGCCGTCCATCCGCTTGTCGAACAGCGGCTCGATCGCTTCCGGCGTCACATCGCGGCCGGTAAAGCCGGTTCCGCCTGTGGTCACCACCACATCGATCGCGTCATCGCCGCACCAGGCTTTCACCGTTTCGGCAATCGCCGTTCGGTCGTCGCCGACGATGCGGCGATCGGCCAGAACATGACCCGCGGTTTCGATCCGCGCGGCCAGCGTATCGCCGGAGCGGTCGTCGGCAAGCGTCCGGCTGTCGGAAACGGTGAGCACGGCAAAGCGGACGGGAATGAAGGGGCGGTCGCTCATGCGGCATCTCCTGAAGAAATTGTGGTCGTGGCAACGACGAACCAGTCGGGATAGGCGGCCGCAAGGTTGCGCGCCGCAATCTCGGCGCTCGCAAGATCGGGGTAGAGCCCGAAACAGGTTGCTCCCGATCCCGACATGCGCACGAGTTCGGCCCCGGTCGCCGCCAGCGCATCGGTAACGGCAAAGATCACCGGCGCGATGCGGCTTGCGGGAAATTGCAGATCGTTGCGCGCGCTCTTGATGAGGGCAAGCCAGTCCTCGGCCCGTTGCGGCATATCGCCGTCCAGAATTGGCGAATTATCGCGATGTTCCAGCGCCCCGAAAACCTCGGGCGTCGCGACCTGGTGCAAGGGGTTTACAAGCACGAGGAAGAGCCTCGGAAACCCGATTGCCGGCGTTATCGCATCGCCGATCCCGCGCGCAAACAGCGGCTTTCCGGCAAGGCACATCGGCACGTCGGCGCCGAGCGAAAGTGCGAGCGGCGCGGGTATTTCTCCGGGCAGGCGCCAGAGCCTTGCAAGGCCGCGCAAGGTCGCGGCGGCATCGGCCGAGCCG
>MDSV01094184.1_pt1 | contig 11455 bp, 9 predicted proteins | sample 810851 | NCBI WGS metagenome assembly MDSV01 (sample SAMN05326640, study PRJNA326480) | marine metagenome | isolation source: seawater | place: Atlantic Ocean: North East | collected 2012 | reverse complement strand
TTATCAAATTATTACTATTCCTTAAGTTCGAACTATCAAACTAGCTTTTATGGTCAGGTGTCTTCTGAGAAAATTGGAAAAAAATTGAAGAAAGAATTTTTCTTACCATCTTATGAGAAGAATGGTAGTGTAACAGATTTTGAAAAAAATGACATATTTAGGTTGGCGGTTATTTTTGAGGATGCTAACGAGCAGGAGTTATCACGTAGATTTTTCACTCATTTTGCAGAAAAATTGAATGAAACTGAGCATCTAAAGTTGACTAATTTTCTAGCCGAACTAAGAAATGATTATATTGCTTTGGTGCTTTCTAAACAAGCTGCTCGCAGTGGCCGTATATATCCAAAAACTTATTTTCCGTTACATGAAATGACTAGTCTATCTTTGAAAGTTGCCCCGGAAATCGCCTTAGCTGTAGCGCGACGTGAAAGTGAATTTAATTCAGAGGCTATAAGTAGAGCAGGTGCTCGAGGTTTAATGCAATTGATGCCAAATACAGCGAAAAAGGTAGCCCACGATTTAAATCTTAAGTATTCTCTAAATCGCCTAAACTCTGATTGGCAATATAATGTTGAATTAGGATCAGAATATTTGAATTTTTTATTACGTAAGTATGATGGATCATTTTTATTGGCTTTGGGAGCATATAATGCGGGTCCTTCTAGGGTAGATGGTTGGATAAAAAAATATGGTGACCCGCGGCAAAAGAGTGTAAATTATATCGATTGGATTGAACACATTCCCTTCAATGAGACTCGAAATTATGTTATGCGTGTAATGGAAGCGATATTAATTTATCGTCTGAAGTTAAATTATAAGAGTCCTCAAGCTGTAAAGATTGATTTGTATTTTAAAAAGTAGCTTATTTGACTGTAAATTTAATTATTTTGGGGAAAAATCTGCATAAATATACCAGCGAATAGTAAATATATACTAGATAGTGATAATCCAATTAAAACGATTGGACCTGGGTCAAAATCTGCCCATGCAGCCAAACCAGCACAAAGTGTCCACAAAAAAGCGACTGGTAAGTTTACGAGTCGCCATCTTTTTGTTCTAACTGGGTGAATAAATTCGACTGGAAGAAACATTGATAGAGTTAAAGCTATTACGATTCCTAAGATTATCCAAAAATTAGGTGTTAATGCAAAGAACACTAGAATAACCATATTCCAACAACCGGGAAAGCCAGAAAATGAATTATCCTTTGTTTTCATTCGTGTATCTACAAAGTAGATCACGCTACCGAATGTTATAACGATAATACAGACCCATCCTGTCCAATCTTTATCAAATAGACCGCTTTTAAATAGAGCAAATGCAGGAATGAAAACATAAGTAAGATAGTCAATAATTAGATCTAATAAATAACCATCATATTGAGGAGCAAAAGTTTTTACATTGTATTTTCGCGCTAGTGGCCCATCAATACCATCAACAATAAAAGCAATTACGAGCCATACAAACATAGTACTCCACTTACCATCAACGGCAGCTAACATCGCCAACATAGCGAATACTGCACCTGTCGCTGTAAATAAGTGAACAAATAAGGCTCGGAGTTCGTTAGTCATAGAATGGTAATAAAACTAAATTAGATAGATTGCAAAGGTGTTAGGCCTTCGGATGAGCATTCCTATACGCCTTCATTAGACTTTCTTGATTTACGGCCGTGTAATTTTGAGTTGTAGATAGCGAAGTATGTCCTAACAAATCTTGAATTGATCGTAAATCACCACCCGCTTCTAATAAATGACTTGCAAAAGAATGTCGCATTGCGTGCGGAGTAACGGTTTTATCTAATCCTAGTTGTAGCCTAGCTTTTTCAGTTACTTTCTGAATAATTCTTGGATTTAGTGGGCCACCGTTCACGCCAATAAAAAGGGGGCCATCCTTTCCAATACTCAAAGGGCAAAGCTTAACATATGCTTTAACAGAATCTCGAGCAATTTTAAGTACAGGGATTAGACGTTCTTTATTATTTTTACCAGTGATTCTTAGAATATTAGGAAGTGGATTATCCGACTGGGTTAGGTTAAGCGCTTCTGAAATGCGCAAACCACAACAATACAGAAGTATTAATATAGCGCCATCACGAGCAGACACCCAACTTAAGTTATTTTGCGTTTCAACCGTCGATATAAGATTCTTTATGGTTTCTTTTTCAACTGGCCTAGGAAGTTTTCTATTATACTTAGGAGGTCGAATTGCTAAAATACCATTAGGTTCAAACCCTTCTTTTTCTGAAAACCATATGAAGAACCCTTTAATTGCCGAAAGCTTTCTCGAAACCGATCTTGGAGTCAAACCATTTGTACGCTCAAAAGCTAACCAAGATCTCATATCTATAACTTTGATTGTTTTCAATTCTTTGGGTGAAATATTACTTTGGTAATGTTTTGATATAAAATTAAGAAATTTAAGTATGTCAGATCTGTAGGCGTTTATGGTTTTATCAGATCTACCCCCTATAGCTTTTAGCCACGTAAGCCAATTCTCTATTAAATTGATCGTTTCTGTTGGAAAGCTCACTAAATTAGCCAACGCGCCATATTCCTTTCGAATACATTAGCAAAAAAGGTTAGTAACTCGGTTCCTTGGCCTGGAGAGAATTTGCTCTCTTTACAAGAGCCTAGAAGTAAAAGGCCTTTGATATCGCTTTCATTAAAATCTAGTGAAAGCAATGCCTCAGACATTATTTTGCTACTCGCATTTTGGTAGAATTGATGAGTATTATCTACATTTGTGCGCAAAGTGACCGTTTGAGGGCCAAATTGTCCAAGGTTTGATAAATAATTTTTTATAGAATTTTCCTCTACAATAATTGTAATAGGATTTAGGTTTTTAAGTAACCTTACATTTTCATTTACAATCTTTGCTTCTAACACTAGAGCGATATGGTCTACATTCAAAATTTCTTTAATTTCTGTAGAAACTTTCTTTATAAAATTAGGAAAATCATTTGATTCCAATAACTTTAAGATAGCTCTTTGTATTTGATTGGTGCCTGATAGATTTTCGTACGCCATCGAAATAACATCGTTATGTGTGTTTTCAATCTTCTCTAATCTTTTCTCAAGTTGCTTCATGGCGGCATCACGTAGATCTACGATGTTACTTCCCAAGAGCTCATTTTGCGATTTAACAAGAGCATTCATAAACGCCGTGTCTTCTAATATGATTTTGGGATTTGATAAAATTTTTTCTTTTAATTCATCAATTAAATTTTTATCACTCATGTTTTTTGATCTCTAACTTTAAATTATTTTTTGACCTGTTTTTGCCCAATCTTTCATAAATGAATCTAGCCCCTTTGAAGTTAAAGGATGCTCAGCAAGTTGTTTTAAAACGTTAGGAGGTGCTGTAATTACATCAGCACCTATTAAAGCGCATTGAGTGATGTGGTTGACGGTGCGGATAGAGGCTCCAAGAATTTGAGTGTCAAATTCAAAATTATCGTAGATCGTCCGTATTTCTGATATTAGATCCATTCCATCCAAATTGATGTCGTCCAATCGTCCTAAGAAAGGGGAGATAAAAGTGGCTCCCGCTTTGGCAGCTAGTAATGCCTGATTTGCACTAAAGCATAAAGTAACGTTAACCATGTAGCCCTGAGATGTTAGTTCTTTGCAAGTTTTCAATCCGTCCCAAGTTAAAGGCACTTTTACTGCAATATTAGGTGCAATTTTTGCTAACCTCTCACCTTCTTTTATCATGCTGTTTGCTTCTGTAGCCACAACCTCAGCGCTAACTGGGCCCTTTACAAGTGAGCAAATTTCTTTCGTTACTTCTATGATATCTCTTCCAGATTTCATGATTAACGATGGGTTTGTTGTGACGCCATCTACCAAACCCATTTCATTTAATTCCGAAATTGCTTGAATATCTGCGGTATCTATGAAGAACTTCATTATTTTTTCCTATTAATTTGAGCTGTATGCCAGATGATTTTTCTGTCCTTATATATCATAAGTGATTAGTATAGCATAACCTATATTATTGTGAGTTAAATGGATAAACAATTTTTTTTCAATGAAAATGAGTTAGTAGGTATATTAACTACAGAGCCAATCAATCGCGTTTTAGATTATTATTCGCCTGATGGCGGCTGCAGGCTTGGAGATTTCGTTGAGGTTTTTTTGGGTTCTCGAAAAGTATTAGGTTGTGTTTGGTCTGAAGGTTCGGGTGGTTATGACCCTTCAAAGATAAAAAAAATTAAACGAGTCTTAGATATTGAACCAATGCAAAACGAAATGAAATTTTTTTTACGCCGTGTCTCAGATTACACGCTGTCACCTATTTCAAGTATGCTTAGGCTTGCGTTGCGCGGAAATCATATTGGTCAGGTAAAAACTCACAAAAAGGTTTATTTCTTATCCGACCAAAAACATCATAAAATTCTAAAGAGAACCCGTTCTAGAACGAGATTAATGGATTTTCTTGTAGATCATAAAACAGAGCATTTTTCTAAAAATGAACTTAGTTCTTTGTCTGGGGTGTCGATTTCTGTGATACAAGGTTTGATAAAAAAAGATATAATTTTTGAAAAGAAAGTTCCAATTAATTTCTCTTATCCAAAGCTTTTTCCAGAATATTTAAACCAAAAATTGTCAACGGAGCAATCGGCAGTTGTAAAGCAGCTTAAAGCATCCCTAGCTGAGCAAGTTTATAGTACAACATTGTTGAAAGGTGTTACTGGATCAGGAAAAACTGAAGTTTATCTTGAATTAGTGGCAGAGGTGTTACGGTTGGGTAAGCAAGTATTGGTTTTACTTCCAGAAATCGCACTTACTTCAGCATTTACTGACAAAGTAAAAACACGATTTGGGAATAATCCTGCTGAGTGGCATTCTAGAGTATCAAAAGGTGAAAAATATAGATGTAGAAGAATGATAGCGTCGGGAGATGTCCAATTAGTAGTAGGAGCAAGGTCTGCTCTTTATTTGCCTTTCAAAGAATTAGGCTTAATCGTTGTTGATGAGGAGCATGACTCTTCATTTAAGCAAGAGGACGGTATTTTATATAATGCTCGAGATATGGCTGTCCTGCGAGCATCTCTAAATGAAGCAATGGTTGTACTGGCATCTGCTACACCGTCACTTGAGACGTGGGTAAACGCAAAAACAGGTAAATATAATAGGTTGAACCTTGAAAGTCGGTATGGGGCAGCCAAATTGCCAGAAATTTCATGTATCGATATGAGACGTGAGAAACTATCTCCAAATACTTGGATTTCTAAAAAATTAATTGATGCAGTAAGTTGTAATTTAGAGAGTGGTGAACAATCATTACTGTTTTTGAATAGAAGAGGTTACGCGCCCATAACAATATGTCAGGTTTGTGGGTTTCAGGTGGGTTGTGAAAAGTGCGATGCTAGAATGACACTTCATAATTTTCGTGCCAAATTGCTGTGTCACCAATGCGGTGATACTAAACCGCTGATTAGCATTTGCCCAAATTGCAAAGCTTCAGGTTCTTTTAATGCTTTGGGTCCAGGGGTCGAAAGAATTGCTGAAGAGGCCTCAAAAGCATTTCCAGATGCTAAATTGGCGATATTATCTTCAGATATTTTAACACCTTTGGAATCGATCGATAAAATAATTGACAGAATCGAGAGGGGTGATGTTGATATAATTATTGGAACTCAATTGGTTGCTAAGGGACATAATTTTCCCCATTTATCCCTTGTTGGTGTAATTGATGCGGATCTAGGCTTGCAAGGTGCCGATTTAAGAGCTTCTGAAAAGACTTTTCAGTTAATAAAGCAAGTGTCTGGCAGAGCTGGTAGAATTAAAACACAAGGGGTAGCTCTGTTGCAAACTTATCAACCTGAACACCCAGTAATGAAAGCAATATTATCTAATGACGATGAAAAATTTTGGGAAACTGAAGTTGAGCAACGTAAAGAGGCGTTGGTACCACCTTTTGGGTCAATGGCTGGTATCGTTATATCTGGAACTGATTTGCAGCAGATTACCCAAATTTCTAATCAATTAGCCATAAATTTAGGCCCATTAAAAGATATTAATGCAATGGTTTTTGGTCCAGCTCCTGCTCCAATAGCCCGAATTAGAGGTAGGCATAGGATACGCTTGCTCGTAAAAGTTAAAAACAAGAGAAATTTCCAGAAAGCGCTAGGTTCTTGGGCAGGTCAATTTAAATTACCAGGAAATGTTAGATTATCGATTGATATTGATCCACAGACTTTTTATTAATTTGTGGTTAAAGTGTTTTCATATTATTTGAAGAAAGACGGATGATCAGTTTATAAGTTTAAGGGAATCAGGAAAACGGTATTTTAATTATACTCAACTATCGAAATTGATTAAAAAATTACCATAGTTAAAAGTAGTGACTAATGAATATATTATATAAAAAAGTAACATTGATTGGACTGGGATTAATAGCTAGTTCAATAGGACATGGTTTAAAGAAAAATGGCCTTTGTGAAACTATTGTTGGGTATGCAAAAACAAATAAATCAAGACAAAAATCGTTAGAGTTGAATATAGTTGATGAAGTTACTAGTAATGCTGCCAAAGCCGTGGCTAATGCCGATTTGGTGATAATCTCAACCCCTGTTGGAGTTATGGGTGATATAGCCAGAGAGATTTCCCCTTTTTTAAAGAAGGGAGCAACGGTAACAGACGTTGGATCGGTAAAAGAAAGTGTGATTTCTTTAATTAAACCTCATTTACCGGGGTCTGTGCATTTCATACCTGGGCATCCTGTGGCCGGAACGGAACGTTCTGGTCCTGAAGCCGGTTTTGCTGAATTATTTAATAATAGATGGTGTCTTTTGACACCATTAGTCAACACAGATGAATATGCACTAAAAAAATTAATTGAAATGTGGGAAAAGATAGGAGCTCGAGTGGAAACTATGGATCCCAAGCACCATGACTTGGTTTTAGCTGTTACTTCCCATTCGCCACATTTAATAGCATATACGATGGTCGGTGTAGCGGATGATTTAAGACGAGTAACCTCATCGGAGGTTGTAAATTATTCCGCTGCTGGATTTCGGGATTTTACTCGAATAGCTGCTTCTGATCCAACTATGTGGCGTGATGTATTCTTGCATAATAAAGAAGCAACGCTTGAAATACTTGGGCGGTTTACAGAAGAATTGTTCTCCTTGCAGCGCGCTATCAGAAAAAGTGATGGCGACTTTTTGCATAATTATTTTACTAGAACTAGAGAGATACGCAGGGGTATTGTGGATGCTGGTCAAGATACTGATTCACCAGATTTCGGTCGTCAAGGTGCGTTAAAAGAAACAGAAAAAGGATGAGAAGTTTAATTGGAAATAAGAGTGTTATTTTTTTTATGTTTATTGCTATTTTTTTTGGAGACTATGCTCTGTCTCAGAATGTTTTAAAATCGATTGTACCAAGAACTCAAATCATAACACAAAATAATAAAAATTCTGAGCAATTCCTTGAAAAAAAATTTTTATCAAAGGTATTAGTTGAGAGTTCAATTTGGCCAAAAGTTCGTATTTCGAACTCGGGGATGATAGATAAGTTGTCTGATAATGTTATTATGGCTCTCAGTAAATCGAAAAATAAAAAGGAAACTAGGATTTATATTATGGGTAATACCGTACCAATTTTTAAAAGTGTTGTCCCTCGGACTCGTCCTTTATAATATGGACAATTAATTTCTGATTAGATTTACGTTTGTTTATTTATTGTAAAAAGTCTGTTATCCGAATTATCAGTTTTAAATAATGGTTATAAAATAAAGATCTATAGTGTTATTTCTTTAAGAGAGCTTGGAAAAAAAATGGTAACATTAGAAACAGAAACGACGCGACAATTTACTCAGCCCATTAGGCAAATTGTAATAATGTTAACAATTTCTGCTATAATTGGATTTTGTGGTTATTTTGCTAATGATTTTCTGACCTCTATTTATAAAGCAAATGTATATTTGAACGGATTCATTATTGGGGTTTTTGGTATTGGCGTGCTTACGTGTTTCATGCAGGTTTTGGCCTTAATATCGTCAATAAGTTGGTTGAAAAGGTTTACTAACGGAGATGGAAGTTTTGCAGGTAATCCACCTCGCCTTTTAACTTCTCTTGTGTCTTTGATGAAAATTAGACAATCAAAAATGAAAATAGGAACAGCGGCGTCACATTCTATCATGGAGTCTGTTGCTTCGCGCATTGACGAGGCGCGGGAGATTACGCGCTATATTAATAATTTATTAATATTTTTGGGTTTATTGGGAACTTTTTATGGTTTGGCTACAACAGTTCCGGCAGTTGTAGAAACCATTAGGAGTTTGAATCCTTCTGAGAATGAAGGCGGCGTTGAGGTTTTTAGTCGCTTAATGGCTGGTCTAGAAGATCAACTTGGAGGTATGGGGACTGCATTTGCATCATCATTGTTAGGGTTAACTGGTTCTCTTATTGTTGGAGTTCTAGAATTATTTGCAAGTCATGGACAAAATCGATTTTATCGTCAATTAGAAGATTGGTTGTCTTCTATCACTAGGGTCAGTCTGGCAAATACTGAGAACGATGTAACTGGACAGTCTTCCGGTGGGGTTTTAGATGAAGTGTTGGATCAAATGAGTGACCAAATTAGTGTTTCTCTAACTCAGGTTGCCACAGCTCTAGAAAAGTTACAATCGTCTCTAGAAAGGGCCGATGAAAATAGAGCTAAGACTGACGAAAAAATGGATAAATTGTTATATACTCTGCAAACATTGGCAGAAGCCTCTCAAGAAAATTCAGACACCGATGTAATACAAAGTTCAAAAGAGTATTTGGCTCTAACTGAACTCATTAGTGGGCAAGAAAAATTACTTGAGCGTTTGCTAATCGAGGGGGATAATTCAGAAATTAAAATAAATTTAAAAAATATTGATACTTATTTTTCTAAAGCTTTGGAAGAAATACCGTACAATTATAGAGAAACAACAGAAGTTTTACGGGAAGGCCTCAATAAAGTAATTGAGACTATTGAAAAACTGGATAAATCAAGTGAACAAGAAAACTCTTTTGACGCTAATAGAAAGAATTAAGTATTGAGTTTATCGAAGCGTAGCAAAAGTAATATACCGTCGACTATTTGGCCTGGGTTTGTTGATGCAATGACGGCATTACTTTTAATGTTATTCTTTCTAATGTCGATCTTTATGATCGTACAGTTTATGTTGAGAGATACAATTAACAGCCAAGACTCAGAGCTAGATTCGCTGAGTCAGCAGGTTGCAAGTTTGGCAGAAGCTCTTGGATTGGAACAGCAAAAATCATTTGGTTTGGAAAATACAATTAACGATGTAGAAAATGATTTAGAGGCGACTAATTCCAAGAACGAAACCCAAGCAACACTAATAGCTACCCTAACTCAAAAGACAAATGAACAATCACAAAATATTGATAATTTTGAGGCGCAGGTTGCAGCACTTTTGTCGGAGAAAAATGAGCTGGCTACTAGGCTCGAAGCGAAAATTTCCGAAAATGTAGTTGAGATGTCGAAAAAAGAGGCGTTGCAGGTAGCATTAGCTCAGGCCAGAGAGGAGATGGATTTAACGTCAGAGAAAGCACGCCTCGCAGCCGCCGAAGCAGATGCTTTAGAGCTTTTATTAACTGAGAAAAAACAAGACATTTTGGAAATGGAATTGAGTCTTCAAGATGCTTTAGGTGTTTTATCGACGACAAAAAAAGAGGTAAGTAATTTGAATATATCTGTCGAGAAATTAAATGCAGAATTATCAAATTTAGAAAAGGAAAAGATGCTTCAGATTGCTGCTAAAGAGGCACTGACGATAACGTTAAAGCAAACTCAGAATAAATTAACTTTGGAAGAGAAGCAGCGTTTAACTCAGATGGCCATAGCTAAGAAACTTAGGGAAAAATTAGAGAATAGTTCAGCTGAATTAATAGCCATGTCTCTTGTGCTAGAAGAGCAAAGAAAAAGAGCGCAAAACACCTTATCACTTCTCGCTGCAGCCCGGAGTGTTGAAAATAATTTAAATAGAATATTGGCAACAGAACTTCTGAAATCAGAAAATTATCAGAACGAACTTAAGCGTGTAATGCGCGAGTTATCTTTAAAAAACGAAGAGATTACAGTAGTAAAAGATGAGGCGATGATGGTTAAAGCATCATTAGAGGAAAAATTAGCTTTAGCCTTAACAGAGAAATTGAAATTGACTTCAGATAACAAAGATAAAGTAACAAAAGCAGAACAACAAGCAATTCTATTGAACACTGCAAGAGACTTACTTTCAGAAGAAAAACGAAAAGCTACAGATGCGCAGTTGAAAACCGAAGTTTTAAACCAACAAGTAGCTACACTTCGTAAACAATTAGGCTCTTTGCAGAATTTATTAGATGTTGCAAAAGAGCAGGAAATGGAGGGTAAATTACAGCTTGAGACTTTTGGTTCTGATTTAAATATAGCTTTAGCCAAGCTTGCCCGTAAGGAAAAAGAAAAGGCTAATATTGAAAAAGCAAAAGCAGATTCTGAAAGAGCTAGGGCTAAATTAGAAATTGATAATGCAATTTTACTCGACCAACAGGCAAAATTGTTGAGAGAAAGAAATACGAAGCTGGAAAACTTTAAGTCGGAATTTTTTGGAGAGATTAGAAAGTTAATCGAGGAGGAAGATGGTGTTAATATTTCAGGAGATAGATTTGTATTTTCATCAGAAATCTTATTTGCATCAGGAGATGCTGAGTTGTCCGTGGGAGGTAAGGAGCAAATAAAGAAAATTGCTAATTTGATAAAGTCTATTTCGGACCGAATACCCGATAATATAGACTGGATATTACGTGTTGATGGACATACTGATGATAAGCCTATTAGGGGTGGAAAATATTCAAATAACTGGGAGTTGTCTCAGGCGAGGGCTTTATCTGTTGTATTTTACATGCAAGAATTCTTAAATATTCCAGCATATAGACTTGCCGCAACGGGCTTTGGAGAATATCAACCACTTAATAAAGATAACACTGAGGAAGCGCGCGCATTAAATCGAAGGATAGAAATAAAGCTTACAGAAAAATAAAAATTATTTAGCTGGTAGAAGTGCTACTTTCTTTTTACTAATTAATATATTTTCTCGTTCAATTATCTGTAAATCTATTTTATTATTTTTTATTCCAATTTTTACCAACCCACCTTTAGCTAATTTTCCAAAAAGCAACTCATCTGCTAAAGGTTTTTTTATTTGTTCTTGAATCACTCTAGATAATGGGCGTGCACCCATTGTGCTGTCATAACCTTTATTACCCAACCATACTGCTGCTGCTTTACTTAACTCGATAGCTACATTTCTATCCATCAATTGCGCCTCTAGCTGAACGATAAATTTATCAACAACTCTGATTATTATTTCCTTAGGCAAGGCTAAAAAACTAATTATTGAGTCCAGCCTATTTCTAAATTCTGGAGTGAATAATCTTTCAATCGCCATTTTATCTTCATCTTCTCTT
>MDSV01042045.1_pt1 | contig 11455 bp, 10 predicted proteins | sample 810851 | NCBI WGS metagenome assembly MDSV01 (sample SAMN05326640, study PRJNA326480) | marine metagenome | isolation source: seawater | place: Atlantic Ocean: North East | collected 2012 | reverse complement strand
TTAAGATCGTTGACACTGATTGGAACGAGAATATGCGCGACAGGGGATTCGTCTATGGTCAGCAAAAAATGATCGGGCAGTACCAGTGCCAAGGAGATTGGGCCTTTTATCTGGAAGGCGATGAGGTATTGCACGAGTCAGATTTAGAAAAAATTAAACTATCCTTGGAGACTTATCTCGACGATCATCGGGTAGAAGCTTTTTACTTCGATTTTCTTCATTTTTACGGCACACCGTATCAGACTGGTATCGCAGGATATCGTCAGGCGCCTCGTATCATACGAAATTCAATTAGAACAATTGCTCCCGATGGTTTGTTTTGGGTAGTGCTCGACAAGAATAAAAAGGGCCGCTATCCGAGGGCTAGGCATGCTGGAGCCAGTATTTATCACTACGGGCACTGCCGGAATACTAAAAAAATGAGAGAGAAGCTCAGCCAGGTGAGCAAATATTGGGGGGAGCAACAACCGGAGTTTCAAGGATATGGGAAAATAGATATTGCCGAGCTACGGGACTTTAAATTAAAACACCCAGCGGTTATGACCAAGTGGATCGAAAAAGAAGCCGAGCATAAGTTTACTCAAGTAAAAAATTACACACTTAGTTTACGAGATTACCGGAATAGGCTGAGATTCTGGCTAGAACAAAAGCTGGATGTTGAGATCAGTAAAAAACACTTTAAGGCGTTGGATTGACTATTAACCTGCCGCCGATAATACATATCGTAAGACGCTTTGGTTGCGTAGGAGGAATGGAGTCCTACGTATGGAATCTGACGAATGAATTGATTAAACAAGACCTTCAAGTTGAGATAATTTGCGAAGAGACCTTAGGCGAATTTGATTCGAGAATCTTAATCCATAGAGTCGCAAGATCGCACCCGAGGCCTAGATGGAAATCGATGGGACGGTTTAGGCAATTAGTGACACGGTATATAAATGATAACTTTCAAAGTCGTCGCATTTTAATTCACAGTCATGAACGCTCGAACTGTCACCACGTAACTACTTTCCACGGACCACCAATAGTCAATTCCAAAACATTCTTGCACAGGCTACTCCCTAGCCGCCGAGTATCGGCTTGGAAGCAAATGGAAAAGGACGAGCTTCTTTCTGCATCGGCCAAGCAAATACTTGTGGTTTCGACGATCCTAAAGAATCAGTTGTTGGACTTATATCCAGAGTTGGCCAGTAAACAAATAAGCATCGCCCATCCAGGAATTCATACCCGACCAATGGTTGGAATAGAACAAAAGGACTCCTTTAATATACCTAAAAAATTCATCTTCGTTGGGAAAGAGTGGAAACGAAAAGGTTTAGACCTAGCAATGAAGATTCTAGACGGGCTCCCAGAGCAATCGACTCTTGACGTTTTTGGTCCTTCCAAAGACGATCTCCCACGGCGATTTATTAATCATCCATCTATAAATATCAAGGGCTGGCAGCAAACGATTCCTTGGGAGGAGTATGAGGTTCTGATCCACCCTGCGAAGAAGGAGCCCTTCGGTATGGTAGTAGCCGAGGCCCGCTCCCGCGGCTTGAAGGTTTTGACATCATCGGAGGTTGGAAGTGTAGATCTTGGATTCAACGACTTGATAGCGATTAAACCGAATGCACCACTACATGATTGGGTGGAAGCACTGGAGGAATTAATCTCAAAGAGTAATAATAAAAAGGCTGAGTGTTTGTGGACATGGTCAGACTTGGCAAGTCTCCACAAGAACGAGTTTTACCCAAGAGTACTCAAGGCTTTAACAAATGACGAGTGATAAAGTTGAAAAAACGAGCTAATAGAAATATGCAAGTAACTTTTCTCTTTCTTTCGTCTATTTTAACGGCCGGTTCGTCAATTGCGATTGATCTTGAGTCAATCTATGCAGAACACGTGAACCATTGCATGAGTCAGTTGAATACCGAAGAGCAAAACCTTTTTGAACGGTTATTTGATGCAGAAATTACGGAGGAGTGCATCCGGGAGGCTATCAAAAAAACTGGCAAGGAATTTGACGCCATCTTTTTCCAGAATAAAATTTCGGATGAAGAATATAGACGAGCACTGGCTCGATTTGAGGCACTCTCAGATGAGAGACTCCCTGATAGCCTTCAGAAAGAAACAGGTAGTTCGCTTGAGAGGTACGGCGTCATAAGCACCCAAGATAAGCAAAATAGAGACTTGCTACCGACTGCGCCTGGCTATATGTCAATCGGTGCACAAACACCCGAAAAAAATTAATAAAAAAACCCCGGCGAGGCCGGGGTTTTTTTTATCTATACCTGAACAGTTAGAAGCTCATTGCCACGCCTACGGCTGTTGTTTCAGCCGTAGAGCTCTTGGCGTCATCACTGTTCTCTATGAATGCGGTCACGCCACCACCCAGAGAGTAGTGAAGACCAAGCACCAAAGTGTCGGCGCTGGTTGTACCCGCAGAACTTACCTGCTGGCTCTCTGCCGCCAAAGTCAGATCTCCCATAGAGTAGGTCACACCAATCGAATCAGTGTCAGTGTCATTACCCGTAGCTGGCTGACTTGAATACTGTTCCGCAGAGATTCCAATACCCGCCATTGAGTATGAAGCCGTCACATAAGACATCTCTGTATCATCTTTATTATCCTGAACACCATATCCGACGGTTAGGTCACCGACGGAATACTTGGCCGAATAACCATTTCCTTCACTTACTCCGGTGTCGTAGTTGGTTTCTGCACCCATTGAGAGGTTCAGTGTCAAGCCGTCTACCGTTGATGGAAGTGTCCACAGGATAGCAGCGTCATTGTTGGGCGTTCCATTGGTTAAAACGTATCCCCAGTCAGTTCCATCATCAATCGCGTCAAGCGCGCTTGAAGTATCGCCGGCATCAATTTTTCCGAAAGGACCAGAGATGGTAAGTGAAGCTGAGCCGTCATTAGCGGCATCTTCGGCAACGTTGATGTCCGCAGACACAGACAGACCAGTGGCTGTCTCGGTAGACGCTTTGACGTTGAAGTCACCGTCTAAAGCGGCAGTAGACGCACCGTTATTATCCTGATAGCTGAACTCCTGGTCGCCAGAGATCGTAATATCAGCGGCAAACGCTGGTGCAATGAATGCTGAGGCGACAGCAGCTGCGATAATTTTTTTCATTTGAGATTCCCTCATTAAACAACATTTAAAGGTTACTTAAGTATCCTCTTTTTTCCGGGTTACCCCAGAGACAGGCAAGCTAGACCTGCCGAGGCGTGGCATTTTTCGAAATGACCACATTGCGTACATTAACTAAAACGGCGCGATTGAACAACCGATTGCCCACGAATGAGTGACCCACCAAATTTAGTAGAAACTTAATTTATTCGTATTTTGAGCGTAAAACATGATTTTAAGTTAGCCACATTTCGGACATCGGTACTGTCGTAATTTATAGCGGGTCGGTGGACAATGTCCCGAAGAAATTAAAAGTCAATTATATCAGATACTTATGAATTAATATTTTGGCATTTGGTTCTTTTGAGATTATTTTCAGCGAGGTAACCGTTTATTAAAACGACTAATAAACCCCCAAACACTTCCCTGCTTAACCAACAGAGCCAAACACCGAATCACCGTTGGCATTAGACTAATGTCTAATAAAAAATATCGGAACTTTTTTGAAAAAGGACTTTTTAAGGAAGAAAAACTCAACAAAACCTGCGCCATGCGACCCTAGCAAAATAGGGTTCATTAGCAAACAAAACACCCTTTATGAGGTGACATGTATCTCTAGCCTAAGGGCGATCATCGATATCATCGTCTTTCTCAGGAATCAGAAGATCCTCCCGCGAAATGTTCATCATGAGAAGAACAATCGTAACCACATAAATCGAGGAATAAGTTCCCACCGCAACGCCGATTGTGAGAGCAAGCGCAAAGTTGTGAATCAGCTCACCGCCTAAAACTAGTATCGCGAACAATACCAGCAATGTGGTAGTGGAGGTCGCAAGCGTTCGGCTGAGTGTTTGATTAATCGAATCATTTATCACTTTGAGTGGATCATTGGTCCGCATGACCCTGAAGTTCTCCCGGATCCGGTCTGACACAACGATCGAATCATTTAGGGAATAACCAATCACGGCCAGCACCGCCGCCAATACCGTAAGATCAAAATCGAGATCAAAAAGCGCAAATATTCCAAGAACAACGAGCACGTCATGCACCAAAGCAACCACTGCACCGATTGAGAACTTGATTTGAAAACGAAAAGCGACATAAAGCATTACAATGCCGAGAGCTAGGAGAAGACCCAGACCACCCTGTTCCCTGAGCTCCTCTCCAACCACTGAGCCGACAAATTCTGACCGAAGTAATTCTGCCTCGAAGCCGGCTGCTTGGAGGGCTGCAAAGATCTCGTCTCCCGCTCTAGGAGCGTTATCTTGGGCGATACGAATGACCACATCTGTAGGCGCGCCGAATGCCTGTACAACGGCATCCTTGAAACCTGCGTTACCCAGAGTTTCGCGAACGATCTCCAGCACCGGCTCGCTGGAAAACTCAAGCTCGACCAGGGACCCTCCCGTGAAATCAAGGCCAAAACTCAAACCATCAAGTGCAAGTAGTGCGATCGAACAAATTACTGCCGCCAAAGACAAGACTAAGGAAACTTGGCGACCCGCCATAAAGTCGATTGAAGGAGTTCCAATTCGCATAGTCACAGGGCCCACTTTGGTAGATGACGATAACCAAATAGCCCTTCAGTCAAGAGGCGTGTGACAAGAGTTGCTGTAAAAAGGGATGTGCAAATACCAATTGCTAGAGTAATCGCAAATCCTTTCACAGGGCCCGAGCCAAGACCTGCAAGGATGATCGCCACCAAAAGTGTAGTTATGTTTGAATCTAGGATGGTAACAAAGGCACGCTCAAAACCGACACGGACCGCTTGCGGGTCCGCAAGCCCCCTCGCTCGTTCTTCGCGAATTCTCGAAAAGATGAGAACATTCGCGTCAACCGCCATACCCACTGTTAGAACAATCCCGGCAATACCAGGAAGCGTAAGAACGGCTTGTAGAAGGCTCATGATAGCAACCAATAGAACAACGTTGACGGCCAACGCCACATTGGCAATAACGCCAAAGCCTCTGTAAGTCGCTATCATGAAGACCATAACGAGCATGAATCCAGTGATCAACGAGTTCATCCCAGACCTGATGTTTTCTGCTCCCATGCTTGGTCCGATGGTGCGTTCCTCCACAAAATAAATGGGCGCGGCCAAAGCACCAGCGCGCAGTAATAAAGCAAGCTCTGATGCCTCTCGTGCACTGTCGAGGCCTGTGATCCGAAATTGGTTCCCTAATACCGCCTGAATCGTTGCGAGGGAGATGATACCCTGCTCTTTGTATCGTATTTTTTTCCTTTCGCCCGTCAACCGATCTACGTCGTCTCGGGTCCTAGACTCTATAAAAATCACAGCCATACTGCGTCCAACAGACGACTTCGTCACGTCAGCCATCCGGCGCCCCCCGGATGCATCAAGACTAATGTTGACCTGAGGCATGCCGTTCTCGTCAAAACTGGAGCGCGCGTCACTGACTGAATTCCCGGTGGTAATGATAGCTCGCTCAAGTTGGGCAACTCGCTCATTGGCTCGAAACTCGTACTGCTGTGTCTCACGAACCGGCGAATCAGGCAGAGCCTCGAGCCGAAACTCAAGATTCGCGGTGGCACCAAGAACGCGCTTCGCCGTTGCCGTATCCTGGACTCCAGGAAGCTCTACAACGATACGGCTCCGTCCCTGGCGCTGAACCAACGGTTCAGAGACACCAAGCTCGTTCACACGATTCCTGAGCGTGATCAGATTTTGACCAACCGCATAATCCTCTATCTTGGTTTGTTCACCTTCTGCAAGCAACAATCTCGCCGAGGCTGTGCCATCATCTTCAGCCTCACGGTAAGCAAATACTCCCTGATATTCAGATCGAATCCGGTCGATACCCTGAGAACGTACCTCTGGGTTCAAAAACCGAATCTCAAGTTCACCATCTACCCCAACGTCAACAGAACGGAAGCGAATACGCTCTTTCCTCAACATCTGTTTGATTTCGGACGCGTAAGATTCCAAGCGCTGCGAAACCGCTGCCTTGAGATCCACTTCCATCAAAAAATGAACGCCGCCCCGAAGATCGAGGCCTAATTTCATCGGATTAGCGCCAATCGATTGAAGCCAATCCGGTGTAGTAGGAGCAAGGTTTAGTGCAGTGATGAAATCAGAACCCAGCGTCGACTGGATCAGGCTTTTCGCCCTAATCTGTGTTTCCACCGAGTCAAAACGAAAGAGAGCCTGAGAGTTCCCAAAATCTTGGCCTACTGGTTCTATTCCGGCTTCTTTTAAAACATCTATTACACGCAACACATCCAACTTGCCCAAAGCTACTGTCGAGCGACTTGATGTGGCCTGTACCGCGGGGTCGTCCGGAAAACCATTCGGAAGCCCATACAGAATGCCGAGAGAGAGGGAGACGATCACGAAGACCGTCTTCCAGAGGGGGAGGCGATGAATCACAGAGTTCCCAACTACGCCTTCAAGTCTTTCAAAGTTCCTTTAGGGAGCAACACGGCTACCGCCGGTTTTTGCACCAGCACTTCAGTCCCGTTTGCGATTTCAAGAGTAATTACTTCCTCAGAAACCTTAGTAATTCGACCCATGAGACCACCGCCCGTGGCTATTTCATCGCCCTTGGCTAAGTTTTCGACAAGATTCCTGTGCTCCTTTGCACGCTTTTGCTGTGGCCGCCACAACAGGAAATAAAAAATGGCAATAAAGCCGACCAGCATCAGAATTTGAAACATTGGATCCGGTCCAGCTGGCGCCGTATTAGCGTGTGCATTCGAAATCATATCAACATCATCCAGTGAGTTTTAAAAGTCGCGTAAAATTACAGGTTGGCGGGGATTTGAGCAACCGTGATTCGTCTAAGATCTCAATTCTGACGGTTCCATTCCACGTTTTGAATAAAAATCAGTGATAAATACGTCAAGTTTTCCATTCTCTATTGCCGCCCTCAGGCCCTCCATTAACCGCTGGTAATGACGAAGGTTATGGATAGTATTGAGCGTCGCGCCGAGGATTTCCCCACACTTATCTAGATGATGAAGGTACGCACGGCTGTAGTTCTCGCAGGTGTAACAGTCACAATGCTTATCAATCGGTCCTTCATCAGTTCGATTGGCAGCATTTCGAAGCTTTAATATACCGGTATCTATGAACAGATGACTATTTCGTGCGTTACGGGTCGGCATCACACAATCGAACATATCAATACCTCGACGAACCCCCTCAACCAGATCTTCGGGCTTACCAACACCCATTACATATCGAGGCTGGTCGTCCGGTAATTTTGGCGCGATATGGCGCATCACCTTAAACATTTCGTTTTTAGGCTCCCCAACAGACAAACCGCCAACCGCATAGCCATCGAAACCCATATCGATCAGTGCACTCAAGCTGCGGTCTCTCTGATCCAAAAACATCGAGCCCTGTACAATACCGAAAAGTGCTGATGGTGAATCTCCGTGGGCGATTAGTGACCGCTTGGCCCAGCGCAGACTCAGCTCCATCGATATCCTAGATTCCTCATATGAAACCGGATATGGGGTGCATTCGTCGAATATCATCACGACGTCGGAGCCAAGTTGGCTCTGAACGGACATAGAGTGCTCAGGATCGAGCCAAATCTCAGAACCGTCTACGGGGCTTCGGAAGCTCACGCCTTCCTCAGTAATGCGCCTCATCTTACCGAGACTAAACACTTGAAAACCACCGGAATCGGTCAAAATTGGCTTATCCCAATGAATCATCTGATGCAGACCGCCTAGCGAGGCTACCTGCTCAGCGCCCGGGCGTAACATCAAATGGAAAGTGTTTCCTAATAAGATCTCAGCGCCACTATCAGAGACTTGATCAGTGGTCACTGCTTTCACTGTACCGTAGGTGCCAACAGGCATGAATGCCGGTGTCTGAATGGTCCCTCGTGGGAAGGTAATTTGACCCCGACGAGCGAGACCGTCGGTGGCTTTAATATCGAAGGTCATATGACATTCAGGACGCACGAGAAGCCTCTGGATCTCTGCAAATTAAACACGCATCACCGTAACTGAAAAATCGGTATTGCTCACGCACGGCTTCTTGGTAAGCAGCTAGCATTCTTTCAAAGCCCCCGAATGCTGCGACAAGCATTAAGAGTGTTGATTCCGGTAAATGAAAGTTAGTCAATAGAACATCGACTACATTAAATTGATAACCAGGAGTAATGAAAATTGACGTCTCATCAGATCCCGCCCGAATTTGATCACCATTGGCGGCGGCTGAACCCTCAAGACATCGCATTGTCGTGGTGCCGATAGCTATTATGCGTCTACCCTCTGCTTTAGCGGTCTCAATAATGTCGCTCACATCATCCGGAATGTTGTACCACTCACCATGCATTTGGTGCTCATTAAGATCATCAACCCTTACCGGGTTAAAGGTCCCCGCACCCACATGTAAAGTAACTTCACACCAAAAAGCACCCCGATGTTTAATTGAGGAAATTAAAGACTCATCGAGATGAAGACCTGCCGTAGGGGCGGCAACTGCGCCTGACTTTGTAGCAAATACGGTTTGATACCGTTCTCTGTCCTGAGCTGTATCTTCTCTCTGAATATACGGCGGCAAGGGAATATGACCATGCGCCTCCGCTATATCCAAGATACACGTGGCAGGATCCGATTCCAGTACAAAAAGATCAGCGTCTCTGTCTTTGACAATGAGTTCGAAACCACCATCCATCAATAATTTTGTGCCTTTTTTTGGCGCTTTAGATGCTTTTACGAAGGCTCGAACGGCGTGATCTGACAATAGTCGTTCAATCATCACCTCAATTCGACCGCCGGATACTTTTGCACCGAGTAGCCGAGCAGGAAAAACACGGGTGTTGTTCACCACAACCACATCACCCTCCTTAATCATGGAAGGCAAGTCAGACACATTCCGATGTGCAATTGGTCGCACCGGATCTATCACCATGAGTCGGCTATCAACACGTTTTTCCAGTGGCATACTTGCTATTAATTGTTTAGGTAATTCGTATGAGAAATCCTGACGTCTCATTTGGAATCCATTCTGGTGTCTCGCTGATATCAGCGTGTGGCTATGAATATTAAACTCCGAGATAGAAGAACTCTCGCGTTAAACAAAATTTTGATAATTTGTTTTCTACCTGTGACACGACTGGTACGCCTCCAATCCCGATAGTTCCACCAAAATCCGATAAGGAGAATAGGCGCTAACAGTGGAAGAAGGATAATACGTTTTAACCTTCCACCGGTCGGATTAGCCGGAGTCATTTTAAAGTGCTCGGAGTAATATCGAAGTTGCCCGTAAGTCACCGGCGAGATATGACCCTTATCGCCAACTATGCCGTGTTCAAGTGGGATCTTATTGAATGGGTCAAATTGAAACAAATAGCCTGTGCATAAAAATTGCCAGCGCGAATACAAATTTTGAACGTTAGGCGTCGTAATAATTAGAATACCTCCTGCTTTAAGCACGCGAGCGAACTCAGAAAATAAATGGAAAGGAGAAAAAACGTGTTCGATACCCTCGCAACACACAATAATATCAAAATAGGCATCCTCAAATGGTAACGGCTGTTCCATATCGACTTGCGCAAAATCGAGCCTCTCTTCATTGATATCTGCACTAATCGCTCGGGCCCCCAGATCTCTTAGTCGATCACTAACCCATCCATTACCAGCAGGTAAATCAAGCGCTAACTTCCCTTGAATATCACCCCCGAAATACTGAATGACGCGCTCCACTGCTATTTGCATGTAGTCTGTGGCATAGCTAACGTGCGAAAATCTTGGCTGTTCACGAGAAAAATCAGTCATTAATAATCCTTAGTGTTTTTAGGAATCTCCTTTTCAAAAGGGTATCAGGAATATGAACCGATAGAGGCAAACCTTGCACAGACAGCTGCACCGAACTAACTCACTGCATTTGACTGCCTAACAAGGATTGACTTTCTTAGTGTCAAAACCAGATGACATTGGAATCGCGTTTGTTTACTATCTCGCTCCCGATGCCGAAGTGGTGGAACTGGTAGACACGACGGATTCAAAATCCGTTGCCTTTGCGGGCTTGGGGGTTCGAGTCCCCCCTTCGGTACCAAGACCAAGAAAGCCAAAAGACGACGCCCGTGTCAAAAGTCAGCTGTTACATTATCGCGTTCAACGAGGGTAACAAGATCCGCCCCGCAATAGAGAGTGTCATCGAGTGGGCTGACGAAGTTCTCGTTTGTGATTCCCATTCAACTGACGATACCGCCAAGATTGCGATAGAACTCGGCGCACGGGTTGTGCAACTCGATTTCGATGGATTCGGAAAATTACGTAACGACGCGATCAGGCACTGCAAGCATAGGTGGATTTTCTCCCTCGATTCAGATGAGCGCTGCACACCGGAATCTCGGGATGAAATCCTCTCAATCGTGAAAACAGATGACCCCAAGGGCCATGTAGCTTATTTTATCCCGCGTCAGAATTACCTCCTAGGCCGTTGGGTCAAGTATTCCGGTTGGAATCCAGATTATCGTCAGCCGCAGCTGTTCCGTCAGGGTCATTTGAGCTATACCACTGAAGAGGTTCATGAAGGCTTCAACTGTGCCGGATCCATCGGCTACTTGACCACGCCAATTTGGCAATTCCCTTTTGAAAATCTTGAGCAAATGCTCCACAAGGCACAGCGCTATTCAACATTAGGCGCACAGAAATTATCGCGTAACGGAAAGAATGGTGGAATGGGCACAGCTTTATTGCATGGTCTTTCAATGTTCCTGAAGATATACATTTTAAAAAGCGGTTGGCGCGACGGTCGTGCAGGATTTGCGATTGCTGTTGGCGGTTTTATCGGTGCGTTTTACAAATACGCGAAACTAACCGAATTGCAGAATAATTGGTCGGAACCGACAATGCCTAGAGTGGGCAAACCAGACTCATGATCAAACATGCGACACTTATCACAGTCGTCGCGACCGCCGGGTTATTATATACGGCACTAACCCACGAAACTGATTTAGCTAAATTCGACCACAGTGAACTCGCGGCTCTTATTGAATCAAGCCGTCCCGCCCTTACGGTCAACACCACTATCGTGGACCGCCGACAACAATTCGCTCGCCTGATAATGGATTATGCAGAAAATGAAAACGAGAGACTACTAGCGACTAGAGCATTTATTCCCAGAATCATCGAGCGCCAAACGAAACATATCGAACGTGATCCAGCACTGGCATTACTGATCTCATATTTTGATATCAACCCTGATACCTCACTAGATCACATAGAAGCGGAATTATATCTACGTGTTGATGTACTACCACCCGCCTTAGTTGCCACCCAGGCAGCTATCGAATCGGCATGGGGAAGATCGCGGTTTGCAAAACAAGGAAACAATTACTTTGGCCATCAGTG
>MDSV01069677.1_pt1 | contig 11456 bp, 10 predicted proteins | sample 810851 | NCBI WGS metagenome assembly MDSV01 (sample SAMN05326640, study PRJNA326480) | marine metagenome | isolation source: seawater | place: Atlantic Ocean: North East | collected 2012 | reverse complement strand
AGTTATAAGCAGAGGGTATGGAAGTTTTATTGAAAAAAATCAGTATATTGATTTGATAGATTCAGTTATATATGCAGTAGGTGATATTTTTGATGACTACAGAATTATTGTTAAAAAGCATCCACGAGAAATCAAATCATACTGGGATGAAGTTTGTCAAAATAATCCATCTATCCAGATAACAGGCAGCCATGTAATGGAAGTTGCAAAAAATGTAGACTTTGCCATATCATTTTGGTCCTCTGCAGCGTTGGATTGCTATTTGTTGGGCCTACCTGTAATAGAGTTTTTTGAACCGAATAAGGCAAAGAAAAGTGTCATTCATGGAACTTCTAATGGTGATACGGTATACAGGGAGCTTGGAGTTGCTTTACCAGCCAACACAGAGAGAGAGCTTTTTAAAGCCATAAATGATATTAAACAAAGCAACTATTGCCAATTGCCTGATTCTGGGCACTCTTTTGTTGATGAGATGTTGCAATATTCAAATGAATGGAAGTACGAGTTTAACAAAATATTATCTTCAAATTACTTTTTAGAATAAGAAAAAATTAACATTTAAATGTTAATTATAGTTTTTTTTTAATAAATGTCATGTATTTAATAATAGAAGTGTTTTGTAAGGTTTAGGAATGAAAATGCCAATTATTGGTGTATTTTAATTAATATAAAAAGTGTCATAATATTCTCGTAAAATATCTGAAATCTATGCAGTTTTAATTAGGAATTAAAAAATGTCCATTACTAAAAAATCAATCTATTCAATTGAAGATATCGGGGCAGATTTATTGCTTCTAACAAGGGAGCATTATTTTCAGTGCAATGCATACAGTAAAACTAGTCTAGATTATCGAAAAATAATTGCACAAGATAACGATTATGATTGTACGAATGAGTCCTATGCTATTTGTATCAATGACAATCCAGTTGTTACCTTGATTGGAGCAAAAAGCAAGAGAGAAGAAATCACTAATGTTGATGCATATTCGGGTCGACCGTGTTTGGTTTTATTGAATCACGATAAAACTTCAGCAAAGATAAACAGTCTTTTTTTTAAAGAATTGGATAGTTTGCTTGAAGATGTAAATGGTGTTTTTCGCTACAGAGATCCTCTTTTAAATGGATGCATTTCTTCTGTAACAAAACATATACTTTTGATGGGAGGCAGCGTTACTCAATCTTATACACAAGTAATAGACCTAGAAACAAACGAGATTGAATTAAAGAAGTCTATTAGAAAAAGCTTTAAGAGCCTTATTAACTGGGGTGCTAGAGAGCTAGATATTATTATACGGACTAGCAAAGATATAAGGTTTGAAGATGTTCAATCATTTAAGGAGTTGCATTATATTGAGTCAGGTAGAAGAACTCGGTCAGATGAAAGTTGGGAGGCGCAGTATAATATGATAAAAAATAACGAAGCTTTTCTTGTTACAGCTTTTTTTAACAAGGAATTAGTATCGGTAGGTTTTTTTACCATGAGCTCTAATAGTTGCTATTACGGTGCGTCAGCATCTAGAAGTGACCTATTTCAAAAACCGTTATTTCATTCAATAATGTGGACTGCAATTAAGCATGGAAAAAAATTGAATTTGAAATGGTTTGAAACTGGTGAGCAAATATATGAAGGGTCAAAAAAAGAGCTGGGTATAAGTTTTTTTAAAGCTGGGTTTGGAGGATTTACTAGAAGCTATTTAGACGTAGCATATAGTCATCATAGCTCTAAATAAAGTATGTATTAAAAGGTTGAAAGCATTATAGATATAGGTTTTTAGGAGTTAATTAGTGCAATATACGAACAACTAAAATTTTAGTAATTGCAAAAATTTTTAAGCAATAAGGATAACGAGTGAAAAAAATAATTTGGATAGATGTTGGGACGCATTTTGGACAAGAGCATAGATCTATTTTTGGTTCAAATTATAGTTTTTATAGTCACATCATTAGGAGATTTCTGGGTGGAAAAGTACTTAAGCGTGGAAAATTTGTAAGCTTTAAGGGTTTAAAAAATATTATTCATGCAAGGAGCATGATAAGAAAGCGGTCTAAAGAATTTTACACAATATTTATTGAAGCTAATCCAAAGATAGTTTCAAAAAAAAATATTTATTCAAATGCTGATGTGGTATTCAATTTAGCTTTAATGGGCAAGGTTCAAACAACATTATCAATAGCAAAGTTATATCTTGGAAATGGAGATGAGTTAGATCAAGGAAGTTCTGTGTTTTTAGAAAAAGATAATGTTAATAAGAGTTCTTACGTGACAACCATAGGGGCTTCTGCGAAAGTTTTTTTTCAGCAATTGAGATTACATATTGATGAAATGTATAACGATTATCAAATTTTATTAAGATTAAACTGCGAAGGTGCAGAAGATGACGTTATATACTCGCTTTATGAGAGTTTTGGTAGTAAAGTGAAAATTATTTGTGGGTCATTAAAAGATGTTGAGGGTGTTAAAGGATTAGATGCTTATAAAAAACTTGATAAATATTTGAATGATAACAAATTACCATTTGTTTTTTTTAGTTCTGCTATTGATAGTTGGCCAGAAGCGCACACTGCAATTATGAATATATTGAAAAAATGATATTAAAATTCGTTAACTACATCTTAGACTTAATAATCGAAATGGTGTCCGATCAATGTACAATAATATTGTTTAGTTATTGATTTATTAAATTTAAAATGACTTATGGTTAAAATTTTGTCATATGATTCTATGTATATATCAAACCCTTTAAGGATGATATATGTCAAATTAGTGAGCAACATTCTTAAGAAGAAAAATCTTAAAAAAAGTGCATTAGTATTATATCGATTAGATAAAGATAACTTATTGATACGCGACAAAAGAAATATATCTGGAATGGCGACTGGGGTTCGTGAAGATCAGATTGATGCAATGAGTATTAAGTTTTATCAATATTTGCAAAATCTTGGGCACCAAAAAGTTTTATCAATTAAGGGTCTTTCGTTATATGAGCTACATACTAGGCAAGTAAAATTAAAATTAGCGGGCGTATTGAGGTGTGCACTTCGGATAAAAAGACTCTCAATCGATAATAAAGAGAACACTGAGATTATAACTGACAGGCAAACAGTTTCTATAATAAAGGAGGCTTTTTTATTTTTGAATTACATACCAACTAATATTAAATGGAAAACACATATTTTTCTGACTGCATGCATCACTCTTAACTCATTGATTATGAGGTCTGCAGCCATTTTTAAAATGTTTATTTCACCAAGTAACCTTCCAAAAGAATACTACTATAAGCATGTTGATTCAAATGCGCCTACAGTTTTAATCACCATGCCTAAAAGAAAGTCAGAAGATTTTTTTCTAACATATATTAAAGAATTTAGTACTCAATTTAATATTGTTTTATACAGTATGGGATTATTGCAGGTCACACCTAATAACTATAAGCGCATAAAGATTAAAAAAACAATAGGAGTATTGCATGGTATATTCAATATTAAAAATTTATGCTTTAGCTCAGGGAGCTATATTTCTGATATCCTTTTAATTTTCTATAATCATGCTAATCTCAGCATGAGCATAGATGTGGTTAATTCTATATTTTCCAAAAAAATTGATGCACATGTAAGTAGGCTTCAAACAAATGTTGTTGATAATTACCTAGCTATCAAAGCAAGAAGAAGAGGGGTTTTTATTCTAGGCGATATCATGGAAGAGATTTTCTACTGTGATTCTGCTGTTTGTTCTTCAAAGATAGAAAACACCGAATCTTTAAAGTTAGCGTTAGCTAATGGTGGTAAAATTATATATAAAGGAAGTAATTCCCTGATTAAATATCGTCTTAAAAATTTTAGAAATAAACAAGATCATTATTTACATAAGTTGCTCGAAGTTGATACCCACAATAAGATAGTGTTTTATGCATCAGATCCCTCAAAAGAAGAAAGTCAGCGTTATCTAACGGAAAAATTTCTCATAGATTGTTTTTTACGTATCAAAGACTCTATTTTAGTAATAAAAACTCATCCACAAGATAATGGTAAGATTACCAATTATGCATATCTTGACTCTGATAAACCTTCAAATGTTATTCTGATTGGAGACATAACTCAAAGAGGGGAAATTATATCCAAGAAATTTATTACGTTTGATCAATTTGACTTTAATGCAGCAGTAGCATCTAGTGATGGGTTTTTAACATCATCCTCATCATCGATACTTCAAGCAATATCGTTAGGTATTAAGGCTGGAATTGTAGATAATTTTAATAATGGTTTTTATGACTATCTTATTCCATATGAAGCTATTATGTTAATTAACAGCGAAGAAGGATTACGATATTTTTTAGAAAATAAAAAATTGAAAATCTCGGATAAAGTTCTTCGATATTGCGGTTTAGAAAATAAAAATAAAGAGTTTGATATTGGACAGCACTTATTAACATGTTTGGAGGAATTAGATAAAAAAAATAATAGTAAAAAATTAACAGATAAATAGCCTTGGCTTATATGAGAACCTATAATATAACAAAAAATACATTGGTCAAAATTTTGGGATTCTCATTTTCTATTACATATGGTTTTTTTGTTATTGCATCAGTACAAAGACACTTTTCTTTAGGTAGTGGAGATATCACTTCCTATGTAATTTTTTTTGAGGATTTTGGAGTTTGGACGAATTTCAATGATTTTTCGATAATAGGTGAAGGCATTTTCCGTTATGCTATATTCATGTTAAGCAATTTACTTAATAAAAGCTTTTTAATTATTTTAGGTTGTCTTGCTTTTTTAACATCGACAATAATTTTTTGCGTCTATTATGTAAACGTAATATCAAGAAACTATTTATATTATATACTCCCATTGATTGTTATGGTTTTCTTTACGCCAAGAGTAATGGATTTATTTGCTTCTGGCATACGTTCAGGTATTGCATTTACTATCCTTTTTATTGCTATTATTTATTTGAGGGGAATAAAAAAGTATGTTTTATTTTTGCTCTCAAGTCTTATTCATTTGTCTATGGTTCCAATCATATCTTTATATTTTTTATATTATTTGTGTAACTATAAAAGAATTAGGTTTTCATTTATTCCTTCTTTAATTGTATTACTATCATATTCATTAATTGTTACATTAATTGGTGGCGAAATTCATATTTCAAAAGGTGTTTCATCAAGTACTGATTACAAACTCTTTGTTTTTTATATTGGATTGCTGATAATATATAGCAACAGAAATGTATTAAAGGATATTCATGGGTTTATTTCAGCAGGAATTATTTTAATTGTATTATCTGGGTTTATTATAGATTTTTCTTTCATAAGGTATGTAGGTAATGCAATAATTTTTTATTTGTTTTTTCTTATTAAAAGAGGAAATATAAAAACTATTCAAGTTTTTACTGTTGGATATGCACCTTTTTTTCTTATCACCAAACTTTATTCAATTATAAATTATTGGTAGTTATCATTAATGAAAAAAAATATTGTTATAATTGTTAGCGCTATGAATATGGGGGGATGTCAAAGAGTTGTTTCTATTTTATGTAATTATTGGTCAAAAAATGGATATTTCGTTACTTTGATTTGTACATATACAGGTGGCAAAATAAATTATTTTAAATTGAATAAAAATGTCACTTTGAAATACTTGACAAATAATCCTTTTTTCCCAAAGAACAAGCTGTGCAATCTTATTTGGAAATTGATTCATCTTAGAAAGGTAATAAAAATCCAAAATGCTGATATAATTATATCATTCCTTACCAGAGTTAATATTGCTTCGGTTTTATCTACTTTAGGAACTAAGAATAATTTAATTTTGTGCGAACGAACCTGGCCACCTTTTCTAACATTAAGAAAAAATTTTTTTTGGATGTATAGAATTTTGTTTAAAAATGTCAATCGAATAATAGTTCAGACTAACAAGAGCAAGATATGGTTAAATCAAAATTTCCCTAATTGTGATGTTAATGTGATTTCAAATCCAATCAGATATCCTATTCCATTGAACAATGAATTTTCAGTTGTTCCTAATGCTATAATTTCGCAAAATAAAAGAGTTATTCTTGCTTCTGGTCGGTTGCATAAATACAAACAGTTTGATTTGTTATTGAGAGCTTTTTCGCAAATTAAAGACAAATATACAAATTGGGATTTAGTAATACTTGGTGAGGGTGAGGAAAGAGATAATCTTAGCCGTATAGTAATTGATGTAAACATAAGTGACAGAGCCTATTTTCCAGGGAGTGTTGGAAATATTTCAGAATGGTATGAAAGAGCTGATTTATTTGTTTTGAGCTCTTTGATGGAAGGGTTCCCTAATGTATTGCTAGAAGCAATGGCTTACGGGCTACCTTGTATTAGTTTTGATTGTGATACAGGCCCAAGGGATATGATTCAGGATGGATTTAATGGTATTTTGGTTAATCTTAAGGAAAAAGAACTAGGCCTCTCAAATGCCATAAAAAAAATGATTAGTAACGAAAAACTTCGCAGTGAGATTGCTCATAATGCCATTGCTATTAGAGATAAAAATTCGATTAGCAATATTATGCTAAAATGGGATAATATTTTAAATACGTAGTACTTTGAAAATATTTTAAAGGTAGAATCCTGTTTATATTTTAATAATATTCAGAAAAACATTATGCCTCCGTATAGAAGCAAAATATTATTCTGAAATATATAGATCTAATGAACTATTTTTCTAGTGAAGGGAAAAACAGATTAGGATTAATTATATGTGTGGAGTAATGGGAAATTTTGGTCGTATCGAGCGTGATGATTTTTTAGTTCATTTTAAAAAAGTATCTCATCTTCTATCCAGGAGAGGTCCTGATCAGACAAATATTATTGATATGGATTACTTTATGGCTGCCCATTCAAGGTTAATTATTCAAGGGAGCCTAGATGATGGGGTTCAGCCAATGCGCTATAAAAATATAGCAATGCTATTTAATGGTAATTTATATAATAAAGATTTACTGAAAGTAGAGCTAGAATTTATGGGCTATAAATTTAATGGAATCTCTGATACTGAAGTTGTAGCTGTATCAATTTATCATTGGGGAAATGAAGCATTTGAAAAATTCAATGGATTTTTTTCAATCGCATACTTTAATCTAGATAAAAGAAGACTTACATTAGCGCGTGATAGGCTAGGTCAGAAACCACTTTACTATTCAAAAAATGATAAATCTGTTTTCTTTGGCTCAACAGAAAATCTCGTTCCGAAGCAATTCTGTGGGAGTCCGAGAAAAGAATCTTTAATTGATTTTATTACATTTGGTTTTGTTCCATCCCCAAAAACGATGTTTGAAAATCTTTTCTCAATAAATCCAGGGAGCTTCATTGAATTTTCTTTTATCAATGAAAAAGTTATGATAGAAAAGTCCCAATATTACTGGAAGCCAATAATAAACAATGAAATAAATGATTTTAGTCATGCAGTAGAATTAATATCAGATTCAATAGATAAATCAATAAAAGAAGGGATGGATGCGAGTGTTGATGTTGCCTGCTTATTAAGTGGAGGGGTTGACTCAAGCTTAATATTTTCATATGCTAGAAATATAAATAAAGATATATTCGCAGTTACAGCTGATTTTGGCGAACATGATGATGCTGATTACAGATCTAAATCCTTAGTGGAGGCACTTGGTCATAGAAATCATTTAATTAAAAATATTTCAAAAGAAGATGTTGATGATTCACTAAAAATTAACCGCAAGATATGTGAAAGTCCCTTTGATGATACCTCCATTATTCCAAGTAATATTGTTTTTTCATCTGTGAAAGATTATGGATATTCTGTAGCTCTTACAGGCGATGGCGCAGATGAATTATTTTGTGGTTACTCATCATTTAAAAATTTAAAAAAAATGGAAATTATTTTAGACAGACGATTCGATTTCTTATTCAGATATTCTAGCAAGATCTTCAGCAATTTTATTTCTAATTATAAAGGAATTGATTTAGCGCGCTTTTTTATGTTTGAGGATGAACTTTTAATTGATCTGATGTGTAATGGTTTTAAAAAAAGGGAATGGAGAAATGTAATCGATACTGATTATGACCCTTTTGATCCTATAAAAAATATCCTATATGAACTTGAAGGTCTTAGACCACTGGATAAACTTAGAATACTTAATTTGAGATTTAAGCTTCCATATCAAATGCTCTACAAGGTTGACAGGGCTTCCATGTTCAACTCTGTTGAGGCGAGACCACTTTTTCTAAATAATAAAATAATTGATGCTGCCCTTACTATATCATCTTCAGTAATGATGAAAAATGGCCAAAAGAGTATTTTGAAAAAAATATGCAATAATCAACTACCTCATTCTGGCTGGGTATTACCAAAAACAGGTTTTGGATGGAAGACAGAATCCTATAGTAATATTTTTAACCAACAAGATCAGGAGTATTTAAAATCTAAAACAGGAATTGATGGCTTTGCTCTACTAGAAAATAGAAAAAGACATCAAAAAAGAGGTTTTTATGGTCTCTTTTCGTTAATATCCTGGCTAAAACAGAACTGCTAGGATGTTAAATGGATTATCTCAGAAATAGGTTTTATCTATTGATTAATCCTAAGAAAAAAGATCTAAGCATCTCAAATGAGATAAAATAAAAAATTAGTAATATTATGAAAAAATCGAATAACGTTTTAAATACGTAGTTCTGGGAGAGTGTTTCGATGACATTAAATTATTTTAAATGCAAAGTTATTTATGAGTCAAGTTTCAAAATTATTTGACATAAGGTCTAAAAAGTACAATCAAATTTATGAAGATGTATTATCAAAAAATTTACTGCACCAAGAAAAAAAAGTACGTTCTCGAGTAGTAGAAGGGCTGGTGCAGGCCATTTTACCTCCAAGTAAGGAGGGAATATTGGTTGCGGGATAGGTAATGTTTTGTTGAACTTAAGAGTAAATGGTGTTAAGGCAAAGATGTATGGCGTAGATATTTCGAAAGATATGATAAAATTAGCAAAAAAGAGACTGGCTTCAACTGGATATAAAGATATTACTTTTGTTGAAGGAAGTTCGGAAGTTATTGATGTTACCGCTGACATATTATTTTCCCTTGGTGTTATAGGTTATCAGAAGAATCAAATAGAATTTATAGATAGTTTGGCTAAAATTGTTAATAAGGGCGGTTATTTTATATTTACGACAGGTAATGGTGACTCTTTTTTAAGAGCAATTAGAATTTATTTTTCTAAGCTACATAGTTTTTTTAAAAAAGAAACTAAAAGCAGAGGCATACTTTTTTCCTCTTTGAAAGATAAGCAGGTAAAGAGATTTATGGAAACATCTGGACTTAAGCTTGAAAAAAGAATTTACTTAACATTTGGAATTGGATTATTTTCTTCAAGACTTGAATGTTTCATAGATAAAATTCTTTTTAGGTATTTTAATAATAGTCATGCTGGAAAGTTCCTATCCTTGTCTGTAATTCATGTTTACAAAAGGGTATAGATTATATCTCATTAGATTGGAGAGTTGATTCCATATTAAGGACATTTTAATTATTTATACATTTAATATTTTATGAGGTTACTACGACTTGCTACTACTTTGAACTCAACTAGTGCACCCTATAATCAGTTTGCACTTGGTTTCAAGGAGTCAATAGATCAAACGTTTTTTTCTTTGCTTAAACATAATTTGGTGATTGATAAAAGAATAAAAGCGTTCCATAGTAATGGATCCGTACTTAAGATGTTCAAACTAGTAAAAGAATTAATTTCTAAAAATAAATATGATGTAATTCATATACACAGTGGACTTACGGGTGTGCTTTTTATCTTCGCGTTATTTCCTTTTAGGCTGGGCGTATTGAAAAAAACTATTTTTACACTCCACAATAGTTGGCATGTTTTAAGATTAAGAAACCAATTTTTAAATTTCATTGTGATGCTTGCATCATCTAAGGTATGCACTTGTGGTGTATCAAGCAAGGATAGTATTCCAAAATCAATTAATTACTTCATAGGCAATAAAATACAAGCTATTGTGAATGGTTTTAATCATCAAAGAATTGATAACATTGAAAATAAAAAGTTGAAAAAAATACACTTTGATAAAAGTTCAAAGATTAAGATGGTATGCATTGGTGCTCTTAACCAAACAAAAAATCAGATTGCCCTTTTGGAGGTCCTAAGGTTTATAAAAATAGAGGCTGAAATAATATTTTTAGGCGATGGTATAAATAAAAAGAAATTAATTGCCTATTCAAAAAACATTTTAGATCCTACTATAATTAAATTTAAAGGTATTGTAACTAGGGACATAGCAATCGAACATATGCTTGAAGCTGACGTTAGTGTGTCTTTATCAAAGGGGGAAGGCTTGCCAATAGCGGTTTTAGAATCCATGTATGCAGGATGCTTCATGATTTTATCAACAATACCTCCGCATAAAGAAGTCTCGCCACCATCAGAGAGATGTTTTTTTGTTGATGAATCAAATAAAGATGAAATAATTAATTCTTTAAATTATGTTAGAAGTAATCTTAAAGAAATAAGGGAGGGACGATCGCAATCAAAAGAATACTCAATTAGTACTTTTAGTGTAGATAATATGCTTGCCGAATATAAAAAAGTATACAACTCTATTTGCGAAGACAATGTTCAATACTAGTTAATTTTGTTATGTCTAGATTTTAAAAATAAAATGGATAAAGTTAACTTCTAACTAAATCGTTGGATAATTCTAATGTGGCTTCGGATCGGTAAGGAATAATTTTGGCAAAGTTTAAGTAATAAGCTATATTAATTTACGTTTGTTATCAGTTTAAATATTAGATATGATTTTTATAGAAATTACAGGCCAGCCGTGCGCTGGTAAATCGAGTTTTATAGCACAAGAAGTAAAGAGGTTTAAAGATATTCACATCCACAAGCAGATATTTCCTAAAAGTATATTGAATTTTGTTACTGGTATTAAGTACCTAGGTTTTCAACGTATAAAAGTTTTGTTTTCTTGGTCTTTAAAAGAAAAGGCTCCCTTTTTTTTTCGAATTAATGTCTTTCGTAATGCGGTATTAAAATTTGGGATTTTTTGTAATTTGAACACATCATCTAAAATGGACTCAAACAAAAGCCTAGTGGATGAGGGCTTATCTCACTTACCTTTTCTTTTCCTTAAAACTGATACACAAAAGGTAGTAGATTTTATATCCAATGAATTAAAAAGAGTTAATGTACGATTTTTAAAATCTCCAGGGATTGATGTTATACATGACAGGCTTTTAAGTAGAGGTCATAAACGTCTTAAATTTTTGTCAGTTACTCATTTTTCCAAAAGAAACAAGGAGATTGAAGATATTTTACTCGACCTTTATCCTAATATGTGTAAAGAATTAATAATTTTTTGATATGTTGGTCATATTTGAAAATTTATTTTCAGAATTACATACTGCTAATGTACCTTTTTGCAATTGGAAGGGTCACCATTCT
>MDSV01149016.1_pt1 | contig 11457 bp, 11 predicted proteins | sample 810851 | NCBI WGS metagenome assembly MDSV01 (sample SAMN05326640, study PRJNA326480) | marine metagenome | isolation source: seawater | place: Atlantic Ocean: North East | collected 2012 | reverse complement strand
TGCGGTTATCGAAAAAGTAATGACAAAGACAAATGCCCCCCATGGACTATACAGGCAACAAAAATGCTTCATGATAATAAAAAAAAGACCGTCTACTATGATAATGCAATTATAAAAGTATACAATATACCAATATTATATTTACCAAAATTTCAACACCCTGACCCATCTGTTGAGCGAAGATCAGGTTTTCTTCCACCAACTTTAACTGACACTAAAAATTTAGGTTCAGGCTTATCTCTGCCATATTATTTAGCAATAAATAAAGATAAAGATTTCACATTCACAAATAAATTGTATGTAAATGAAAATCCATTATTTATGGGTGAATATCGTCAAGCCTTTGAAAATTCAAACTTGATGCTAGACATGGGGTATACCGAAGGATACAAAAAAACTACAAGTAAAAAAGCTGATGGTGATAAATCACATTTTTTTTCAAAATTTACAAAAAACTATAATAATGAAAATTCAGATACTAATTTTACTTTTCAAACTCAAACTGTTTCTAACGATAAATACCTTAAGCTTTATAAGATTAAAACAGATTTGATTGATTACAATCAAGATTATTTAGAAAATTCTTTTAGTCTATCCCATTCAAGTGATGATTATTTTCTTAGCTTTGATGCATCAATATATGAAAACCTTAAAGACAGCTATATTGATAAATATGAATATAATTTACCTGAAATAATCCTGGATAAAAATTTATTTCAAAGTGAAAAATATGGTACTTTAGATTTACAGAGTAATTTAAAAATTAATAACTATGATACTAATAAAACCTCAAAAACTCTTATAAACGATCTAGATTGGGAATCGAAGAACTTTAATTTAAAAACTGGATTTAACAATAAATTTTTAGGAAAATTTAAAAATGTAAATTACGAAACAAGTAATATAAAAGGGTTCAAACAAAATGAAACAAGTGAAATACACGGGGTAATCGGATATTTTTCAGAACTTGAATTAATCAAAAAAAATAATTTAAATAATTCTCAAAGCCTATTAACTCCAAAAATGTTAATAAGATATTCACCAGGAAGTATGAAAAAAGAGGATAGTGGATCAAGATTAACTAAAGATAGTATTTTTTCACTAGATAGAAGTGATGATTCAAGCAATTTAGAGAAGGATTTAAGCGCTACAATCGGTTTTGACTATGAATTAAGTAAAGAAGATAAAGAGTTTCAAATTTCATTAGGTCAAATAATTAATAGAAAAGAAAATAAAAAAATTGCTTCTGTAACAAGTTTAGATGAAAAACTTTCAGATCTAGTGGGTGCAGCGAACCTAAAAATTAATAATAATTTAAACTTGCAATATAATTTTCTATTAGATCAGAATTATAATGATATTAATTATAATGAAATAGTTTCAACCATAAATTATGGAAACTTAGGTTTGAATTTAAGTTACTTACAAGAAAAAAACCATATTGGAGCCAATGAGTATGTGCAAACAGATATTAATTATCAAACAGGCATCAATCAAAAATTATCTCTAAAAAATAAGCGAAATCTAATAACAAATTCATCTGAATATTATGATCTTAGTTATGAATATTATAATGATTGTTTAAGAGCCGCATTAGTATACAGAAGAGAATTCTATAATGACTCAGAATTAGAAGCAGAAAATTCTTTAATGTTTAAAATAACGTTAATACCTTTTGGAAATATTGACAGTCCATCTTTCTCACAATGATCTTTAAAAATATAAAAAAAATTTTTTTTATAATTTTCCTTTTTAATTTTTCTGAATTACTCAGTTTTGAAAATAAAATTATTGTTAAAGTAAATAATAAAATAATTACCTCCTATGAGTTAAAAAATAAAATTTTATCAACATTATTTTTATCAAGTGAGCCAGTGACCCAAAAAAACATTAATAAGGCAAAAGCAATAGTAATAAGATCTTTAATTGATTTAAAATTAAAAGAAAGTGAAGTGGAAAAAAATAAGATAAAGGTTTCAGAAAATGAACTTATATATAATTTAAATTCAATTGCAAAAGGTAATTTAAAAGAATTTAAGTCAAAATTAAAAAGTAATAATATTGATTTTGAAGTATATAAAAATGATTTAAAAGTAGAATTAGGTTGGAGAAAATTAATTTTCTTTCTTTACAATAAAAAAATTGAATTAAATGAGTCTGAAATTGATTTAGAGTTACAAAAAATATTAAAAGAAAGTAAAGATAATCTTGAATACAAATTATCAGAATTGCAAATTAGTTTTAAAAACCAAGATGAAAAAAATAAGATTATAAACATGATCAATCAGGAAATCGTTGAGAAAGGTTTTTCAAACGCCGTACTTAAATATAGTGAGTCTTTAAGTAAAAACAATCAGGGTGATTTGGGATGGGTTAATGCAAAAAGTCTTTCAAAGACAATTTATAATGCAATTAAAAATTTAAATACTAATAAAATCTCAGACCCAATTATTACAGGCAATACTTTATTATACATCCAAGTTAAAGAAAAAAGAGAGGTTAAATTAAATAATGAAAACTATGATGATTTAAAAAAAAGAATAATTGAGTCGAAGAAAAATCAATTATTTAGTCTATATTCAAATAGTCATTTATCAAAAATAAAAAATCAATCTAAAATCGAATATAAATGAAAAATAAAATTATTATTATCGGCGGAGACCCGGAAAGTATAAATTCAGAAATTCTTTTTAAGTCTTGGAAAAAATTACCTACACAAATAAAAAAAAAAATTGTTGTAGTTGCAAATATAAAGTTATTAAAAAATCAATTTAAAAAGCTCAGAATTAAAATGAATATTGAAAATGTTAAATTTAGCTTAAATAAAAATACTAACAGATTAAAAGTTATTGATGTAAAACTAAAATTTAAAAATCCATTCAAAATTAATCGAAATATACTTCAAAAGTACGTGAATGATTCAATTGAAATAGCTCATAATTTAGCTTTTAATAATAAAAGTATAATCGGCATTATAAATTGTCCTGTTAAAAAAGATCTTCTTAAATTAAAAAATACTGGTGTTACTGAACTCCTTGCTGCTAAATGTTCTGTAAAAGATAAGTCTGAAGTAATGGTAATAAGAAACAATAAACTTGCTGTGGCATTAATTACAACTCATAGTAATATAAAAGATGTTGCTAAAATAATTACCAAAAGTTTAATAGTAAAGAAAATAAAAACTATTCATAATTATTATAAACGTATACTAAATAAAAAACCTAGAATAGCTGTTTTAGGTTTAAACCCTCATAATGCCGAATTAAGAAAAAATTCTGAGGAAGTTAAAAAGATAATTCCTGCAATAAAAGAATTAACAAAAATGGGTATTAAAACTCAAGGCCCTTTAGTTCCAGACACTATTTTTATTAATGAATACAAAAAATTTGATGTTATTGTTGGAATGTACCACGATCAAGTACTAACTCCATTTAAAGCAATGTATAAGTTTGATGCTATCAACTTAACGCTAGGTTTAAATTATTTAAGAGTATCTCCAGATCACGGTGTTGCAATTAATTTGATTGGTAAAAATAAAGCTAGTGAAAATAGTTTACTGCAATGTATTAAATTTATTAATAAGTATGCATAAATGATATTCCCAAAAAAATCATTAGGCCAAAATTATTTAATTGATAAAAATGTAATTAAAAAAATTATTTCTTCAGTTACAATTAAAAATAAAAATATTATTGAAATCGGGCCAGGAAAGGGCGCATTAACAAGTGAAATTTTAAACAAAAAACCTAGATCATTATGTTTGATTGAAAAAGATTATAACTTATACGAAAACTTAAAAAGAAAATATTCAACAAAAAAAAATATTAAAATATATAATGCAGATATCCTCAAATTTGATCTTGAAAAAATTGCCAAAAATAATGAAATAATTTTTGGTAACTTGCCTTACAATATTTCATCTCAGATCCTAGTAAAAATTTTAAGATTTAAAAAATGGCCCCCGCAAATAAAAGATTTTGTTTTTATGTTTCAAAAAGAATTAGGTGAAAAAATTATTGGTAAATTCAAATCCTCTGGTTATGGAAGACTCTCAATAATATCCAACTTAAAATTAAAAACTTATAATAAATTTTTTGTTTCTAATAATAGTTTTTTTCCAAAACCAAAAGTTACATCTATGGTTATTCATTTTCAGCCAAAAAAAAATATTTTTTATAATATAAAAGACATAAGAAATTTAGAAAAAATAACTAATATTTTATTTTCAAATAAAAGAAAAATGATAAATAAAAATGTTAAAAAGATTTTGTCTTTAGAAAAGATTAATAAAATTAAAGGTTTAAATATGCGTTCTCGACCTCTCGATCTTAAACCTGAAACATACTATAAAATTACTGAATTATTTGAGCAGATTTGAGCACGTTGCTTTTTTCTAAAGAAATAATATTTTCAATTTGCTTAAAACAATTGTCCAAATTTTTATTAATGATTATATAATCGTAATCATTCCAATGCTTTATATCCTCTTCATAAGAGTCAAACCTCTTTTTTATTTCTTCTGAAGTATTTTGATTTCTATTAATTAATCTTTTTTTAAGTTCCTCTTTACTGTCAGGTATTAAAAAAATTTTTATAAGATTTAAATTATCAAATTTTGATAATTGTTTTGTTCCTTGCCAGTCAATATCAAAAATAATATCGCTCGAAACTATTATATTATCTACTTTTTTTTTCAAAGTACCATAAAAATTGTCAAATATTTGTGCGTATTCATAAAATTCATTTTCTTTAATTAGTCTTTTAAACTCCTCTAAAGATATAAAATGATAATCAACTCCATCAACTTCATTTGATCTAGGCGGTCTTGTCGTATGAGAAACTGATAATTTAAAAGACTGATACTTCTGTTGAATTTTTTTGGTTATAGTCGTTTTTCCAACTCCTGAAGGAGAGGACAAAACCACCATGATATTTTTTTTATCACGTTTCATTTATATAAGAGTAAGAAATTAACTAGATTTGCTCTCTATAAATTTGATAGCATCACCTACTGTAAGGATTTTTTCAGCCTCACTATCTGATATTTCTGAACCAAATTCCTCTTCAAAAGCCATTACTAACTCAACTGTGTCTAAACTGTCTGCTCCAAGATCATCTATGAAGCTCGCTTCCTCTGTTACTTTTTCTTCATCAATACCCAAGTGATCTGCTACTATCTTTTTTATTTTACCTTTTATATCTTCTGACATGAATACCTTTCTTATTTGTTTAATTTCTTAATAGATTATTAATTAGAATTGTCAAGACATATACATTCCGCCATTAACATGAATGGTCTCACCATTAATATACTTTGCCATGTCAGAAGCTAAGAAAGCTACACAGTTTGAAACATCCTCGCCGGTTCCTAGATCTCCAGATGGAATTTTGCTAATTAAAATTTTTTTAAAGTCTTCGTTAATTTTATCTGTCATTTCAGTTTTAATGAAACCAGGTGAAACACAATTAACATTTATATTTTTTTTTGCATATTCTATGGCTAAACTTTTTGAAAAAGCAATAATTCCCGCTTTTGAGGCAGCGTAATTTGCTTGACCCAAATTTCCTGTATGACCCACTATTGAAGTTATATTGATAATCTTTCCGAATTTATTTTTTAACATTTTTTTTATTGCAAATTTACACATTAAAAAACTTGATGTTAAATTGATATCCAGGACTTTTTTCCAATTTTCCTCTGTTAATCTTATAGAGAGATTATCTAAAGTTATTCCCGCATTGTTTATTAAAATATCTAAGCCACCCAGTTTTCCACTTACATTTTCAATAAAATTTTCTATCTTGTCGTGTTCGTCTAATTTGAATTTTTCTATATAAATATCTGAATAATTTTTTTTTAAATCATTAAGTTTTTTTTCGTTAGTGCCTGTCGCTAAAACTATAGCTCCCATTGCACTGAATTTTTCAACTAAACAATGCCCTATACCACCGGTAGCACCAGTTATTAAAACTTTTTTATCTTTTAAATTCATCAGATAATTTTTTCATATCAGTAATTGAGTTAATTGAAAAGCAATTAACATCTTTCACTGTTCTTTTAACCATCCCAGTCAAGGCCTTTCCTGGGCCAAGTTCAATAAAATTCTTAACCCCTTCGTTGGCCATATGTATAATGCTTTCTCTCCATTTAACTGTTGAAAAAATTTGTTCAATTAATAGTTTCTTTATCATCTCAGAATTTTCCTCTGTTTTTGCAGTTACGTTATTAATAATTTTTGTTAAGGGATTTTTAAAATTAGTGCTATTAATTTTTTTTTCCATGCTTAAAGCTGCTGGTTTCATCAATGAACAATGAAATGGTGCGCTTACCTTTAATGGAATTGTTTTAATTTTTTTTTCTTTTAAAAGTAATGTCAACTTATCTAGTTTATTTTTATCTCCGCTAACGATAACTTGGCCTTCAGCATTGTCATTAGCAACTTCACATATACCCTCTTCTTTTTGAATAATTTTTAATAAGTCACTTAACTCATTAATTTTTACCCCAAGCACTGCAATCATACTGCCCTTACCTATCGGCACTGCTTCTTGCATTGCTTTACCTCTTTCGTGTAACAGATATAAAGCATCATTAAATTCTAGTGACTCTGAGCAAACTAAAGCGCTATATTCACCTAATGAGTGACCTGCAAAATATTTGAAAGATTTGAAATCAAAACCGTGTTCATCTTTAAGAACTCTAAAAATTGAATAACTAACGGTTAAAATTGCAGGCTGAGTATTTTTTGTTAATTGTAACTCATTTTCAGGTCCTTCAAGAATTATTTTTGAAATTGGAAAATTTAACTTTTCATCTGCAAGCTTAAATATTTTTTTCACTAGATCGTAGTTATTATAAAATTCAGAGCCCATACCTACGACTTGCGAACCTTGTCCTGGAAATAATAAAGCGCTCATTTCTTTCAGTTTTCTAGTAATTATTACAGTTGATATAATTCTTCATTATAGTATAAACCACATTTTATAAATAAATAATAAAACTTATTTAACATAACAAATTATGGCTTTTTACGAAAATACAATTGTAGCTAAACAAGATACACCAGAAAAAGATCTTAAAAACATTAAAGACAAGTACAATCAGATTATAAATGGCTCCTCTGGCAAAGTTATAAAAATTGAGGAATGGGGTTTACTGAGTTTAGCTAAAAAAATCAAAAAATATAAAAAGGGATTCTATATTCATTATAAATTTGAGGGTAATGGTATTACAATTAATGAATTGGAAAAAAAGGTGAAAATTGATAACTCTATAATCAGACATTTAACTGTTAAGTATAAGAGTTTGGATACAAAAAACGAGTTTTTTAAAAAGAAATAAACCACAATGAAGAGAAAAAATAAAAAATTTCAAAAAAGAAGCTCAAACTCACTTAATAAATTGAGTTTATTCCAAAAAAGTGATGGTAGATTTTCCAAAAAATGTCCTCTTTCAGTGAAAGATGCCCCAGTTCTAGATTACAAAAATATAAATTTATTAAAAAAATATGTTTCAGATAATGGGAAAATATTATCTTCAAAAATTACCTCTGTATCATTTAGTAAGCAGAAAAAATTATCAAGAGAAATTAAAAAAGCAAAAATCCTAGGATTGCTATAACAATGGAAATAATTTTATTGGAAAACATTCTGAATTTAGGAAACATAGGTGATAAAGTAACCGTCAAAAATGGTTATGGTAGAAATTTTCTACTTAAACAAGGTAAAGCGCTAAGGTTTAATAAAGAGAGCCTTGAATTTGTTAATAAAAAAAAAGATGAATTAAATAAAAAAAATGTTGAAATTAAAAATAAATTTAAGGAAATTGCAAAAATTGTAAATAATAAAACCTTTATCTTTAATAAAGAAAGTAAAGAAAATGGTGACCTTTTTGGATCTATAAAACCAAAAGAAATAACTAACCTGATAAAAGATAAAGTAAACGCAATTGTTAGTCCATCTCAAATAATACTTAAGGATGAGCTAAATAAAATTGGATTATTCAAAGCTGAAATCAATTTTCATTCTGAAGTAAAAGCACTTATATCTATCAAGATAGATAAAATACAATCTAAATAACTTTTCCACAGAGTTGAAAAAAAAGTGTGTAACTTTTTTCTTTAAAACTAAGGGGATTCTTTTATCTTACCAAAGTGGAAGAAATAAAATCAATCCAAAAAAATTCTGAAAATAAACAACCTTCAAATTTAGAGGCTGAACAAGCTCTTATTGGATCAATACTAGTAAACAATGACATTATTGACGAAGTATCCATCATTATAAAATCACACATGTTTTATGATCCAGCTCATATTAAAATTTATGAGACTATAGAATATCTTAACAATAAAGGGATGATTGCTAATCCAATAACTCTTAAAAATTTTTTTGAGAAAGATAATATGTTAAATGACGTGGGAGGTACAGAATATTTGGTTAAACTTACTAGATTTTCTGGATCAATAAAACAATCAATAGATTATGCAAAAATAATTCATGAAATGTATTTGAGAAGAGAGCTTGTAATGGTTTCTGATAAATTATCTTCTGATACTTTAAATGCAAATTCCGAAGAAAAAAATGCAGAAAATATAATTGAAGAAACAGAAAAATCTCTTTATGATTTAGCGGAAAAGGGATCTTTTTCTCAATCATATTTAAAATTTAATAAAGCACTGGACGAAACGATAAAGATGGCAACTTTAGCAATGCAAAGTGATCAAGGTATTGTTGGTATACCGACAGGTCTTACTGATCTAGATGAAAAATTAGGGGGTCTACATAAATCAGATCTGGTAATACTTGCAGGTAGACCGTCGATGGGTAAAACTGCCTTAGCTACGAATATTGCGTTTAACGCTTCACAATATATTTTAAGTAGACAAGAAAAATCAGCTGTTGCTTTTTTTTCACTTGAAATGTCATCCGAGCAACTGTCAACTAGAATTTTATCGGAGCAAGCTAAAATTAAATCTGATGATATACGGCGTGGTAAAGTCACAGAGGAAGAAATAAATAGGTATATAGAGACATCAAGAAATATTTATAATTTACCTTTATTTATCGATGAGACGCCAGCGATTACAATTGCTGCTTTAAGTAATAGAGCAAGACGTATTAAAAGATTACATGGTTTAAGTTTAGTCGTTGTCGATTATATACAGTTAATGCGCTCTAGCTTAAGCAAAAATGAGGGTAGAGTTCAAGAAATTTCAGAAATCACTCAAGGGTTAAAGGCTCTTGCTAAAGAATTATCAGTTCCAGTTTTAGCACTATCTCAGCTATCTAGAGCTGTAGAACAGAGAGATGACAAGCAACCGCAATTAGCTGATCTTAGAGAGTCGGGATCAATTGAACAGGATGCCGATGTTGTGATGTTTGTTTATAGGGAAGCTTATTACCTTGAAAGAAAACAACCAAAATTAGGCTCAATAGAACATGCGGAATGGCAATCAAAAATGAATGATGTTAATGGTTTAGCTGATATTATCTTGGGTAAGCAAAGACATGGACCTACTGGTACCATTAAAGTAGAATTTGAGGGAATTTATACAAAATTTAAAGATTTAACTAAAAATTAGCATAAATTTTTCCTTTAGTTATAAATAAATTAAGATATATCTGAAATGTTCTCATGTTCTCTAGTTTTTATAAAAAGATAGTTATAGATTTTCCAAAAATAACCCTTCTTTTTTTAATTATAGTAATTATTTTTTCAATATATCACTCAAAAAACTTTAATTTAGATGCTTCTTCTGATGCTTTACTACTTGAAGGAGACCCTGATCTAAAATATCTAAGAGAGGTAAATGAAACTTACGGGTCTAAAGACTTTTTAGTTTTAACATATACACCAATTTCAGATTTTACAGAGAAAGAGACTATTCTTAACCTTCAATTGCTCAAATCAAAAATTGAAAAATTAACTTGGGTTGATAGCGTTGTAACAATTATTGATGTTCCTCTTTTAAAGAGTACTGATGAAGGTCTTATGGATAGACTTAAAAACTATAAGACATTAGCTTACCCAGAGATTGATAGAAATAGAGGATTTAATGAAATTATAAATAGTCCTATCTACAAAAATTATGTCATTAGTGAAGACGGTAAAACATCTGGGATAGTGGTTTATCTTAAAAAAGATGAACGTTTAGCAGAATATATTAAAATAAAAGAAAAATATTTTTATCAACTAAAAGAAGCAGGTTTGTCTAAAGAAGAAAAGTTAAATTATAAAAAATTTGTTAAAGAGTATGAGGAATATAAAAATTTATATAATTTAAGAAATCATCAAAACATAACCGAAATTAGAGATGTAATCAGTAAATATGGAGAAAGTGCAAAAATACATCTTGGTGGCATACCAATGATTGCCGATGATATGATGAGTTACATTAAAAGTGATATTATCGTATTTGGTTTAGGGGTTTTTCTTTTTATAATTATCACTCTTTGGTTTATTTTTAAAAATATCAAATGGGTAATAATGCCATTATTAGGTTGTGCAACCTCGGTAATAATTATGACTGGGTTGCTCGGTTTAATTGGTTGGAAAGTGACAGTGATTTCATCAAATTTTATTGCTTTGATGCTTATTCTAAACATGGCGATGAATATCCATGTAACTGTAAGATTTTTACAATTGAAAAAAGAGTTTCCTCAACTAAGCAAAAATGAAGCAATATTTGAAACGAGTAAAAAAATGTTCCTTCCAATTCTTTATACAGTTTTAACTACTGTATGTGCATTTTTATCTTTAGTTTTCAGTGGTATCAAACCAATAATCGATTTTGGTTGGATGATGACTTTAGGACTAGTGGTTTCATTATTGGTTACATTTTTGCTATTACCATCTTTAATAAGTGTGCTTTCTTCAGAACAAGAAATTTATATAAGGGATACAGAAAAATCTTTTATTACATCATCGTTAGGATCTTTCACAAAAAAAAGTAAATTTTTAATTTTTGGAATCACTTTAGTAATTATAATTTTTAGCATAATTGGGATTTTTAAGCTTCAGGTGGAAAATAGCTTTATAAATTATTTCGACAAGGAGACAGAAATATATAAAGGTATGAAAAAAATTGATGAAGAATTAGGTGGTACCACCCCATTAAACGTAATACTCAAATTTCCCAAAAAAACAAAAGAGATTAAAAAAGAGGAAGACGAATTTGATGAGTGGGAAGAAGAGAACGAAACAAATGAAGATAAAGCTAAATATTGGTTTACCAGAGACAAAATGGATAAAATTATTAAAGTACACGACTATTTAGATTCTTTACCTGAAATAGGAAAAGTCCTATCATTTGGTTCTATTCTAAGAGTGGCTGAAGATTTAAATAATAAAGAATTACAAAGTTTAGAAATCGCAGTATTATATAGCAAAATTCCTATAGAAATAAAAAACGAGATTGTTTTACCGTACATATCTGTTGAGAAAGATGAGGCAAGAAT
>MDSV01147007.1_pt1 | contig 11457 bp, 10 predicted proteins | sample 810851 | NCBI WGS metagenome assembly MDSV01 (sample SAMN05326640, study PRJNA326480) | marine metagenome | isolation source: seawater | place: Atlantic Ocean: North East | collected 2012 | reverse complement strand
TTATCTTTTATTTTTAAATCTATTACCTCTGATTTTGAATTTTCACCCATTACTCTTACACAGTTAGTTCTTTTATTAAGCTCATTTAATGCAGTTATGTGATCTGCATGAATATGTGTATCTATTACTTTAACTAACTTGAGTTTTAATTTTTCTAAAATTTTTAAATATTTTTCTGTGTGCTCAATTACTGGATCAATTATTAAAGCCTCTCTTCCCTCACCACTTGAGATAATATAAGTGTAAGTTGAAGATTTTGTATCAAAAATTTGTTCAAATATCATAAGGCAATAATATAATATATTATTTACCTTAGATTATTTTTCAAGAGGTTTATGGTTTGGACGCGCCCATTCTTTCCCTTTAAACATCACATTCCACTGTAACCAAGGAAAAACTTTAGATTTCATTTGCCAATATAAAGAGCTTGGCTTTGTTGGATCAAATGGAAAGCTAGGAGTAACCTTACCTGCGTAGCAAAATTCAGCTAACATTACCTTTCCATATGCTACTGTCAAAGGACAGGCTCCATACCCATCATAATGTCTATAGCTTTCTGATGATTTGTTAATATCTTTTACAATATTGTGAGCAACGATTGGAGCTTGTTTTCTTACTGCTGCTCCAGTTTTTGCGTTAGGTGCGTTCATTACATCACCCAAACTGTAAATATTTTCATATTTAGTATGTTTAAGTGTTCCAACTTTGTGATCAACATCAACCCAGCCAGCACCATCTGCTAATGGACTGTTTTTAATAAAATCTGGAGATGTTTGTGGTGGCGTTACGTGAATAAAGTCGAATTTTTTTGTAATTTCTTTCGAATTTCCATCTTTATCTGATTGTTTAAATATAGCTTCTTTTGATTTACCATCTACTGAAACTAGATTGTGTTGAAAGCTTCTTTTAATCCCATAAGAGTCGCATATACCATTTAATGGACCTTGAAAATGAGGTACACCAAAAATTACAGGCTTTGCACATAAAAATTCTAGATGACTGTCGTTAAGTTTACCTTTCTTTTTTAGATGATCTGCTGCTAAATATGCAATTTTTTGAGGAGCTCCTGCACATTTAATTGGCATAGGGGGTTCAGTAAACAACAGAGTTCCACCATCTAAATTTTTCAAACAATCCCATGTATATGTAGCCATTTCAGCAGAGTAGTTAGTACATACGTTATTTTTACCTAAATTTTCTTTTAATCCAGCAACACCATCATAATTAAGCTTAAGTCCTGGGCAGACAACAAGATAATCATATGTATAGTTACCATTTTTTGTTTTAACTGAATTTGTGTCTGGCATGAATTCTTCTGCAGAATCTTTAATCCAATTCACATAACTTGGCATTACATCTGACATAGGTTTAATAGTATTTTCAACATTATATGCTCCTGCGCCTACCAATGTCCAAGCAGCTTGATACAATGATTTTTCAGACGGTTCTATAATAGAAATACTTAAGCCTGATTTTAAACTATTAATTCGAGAGGCAACAGAAACACCTGCGCACCCTCCACCAATTATCAAAACGTTTGAGTGATTAGATTTGTCCATAATAACTAAATTGTAGCACCTAAATTTATCTGATGATATATGTCTTATAAGTTGAGTGTGAAAGTTAAAAAACGTTGAAAATCTAGGCTATTAACTTATAATAATTCTAAATAACAAAAAAACTAAACAAATCAAAGGTAAAAATTATGACTTTAAAAATTAATAGTGTTGCTCCAGACTTTAAGGCACAAACTCAAGAAGGTGATATATCTTTTCATGAGTGGTTAGGAGATAGTTGGGGCGTATTATTTTCACATCCAAAAGATTTTACACCAGTTTGCACCACAGAATTAGGATCATTAGCTAAAATGAAACCGGAGTTTGATGCAAGAAATGTAAAAGTTATTGGATTAAGTGTAGACCCAGTATCAGATCATATAAAATGGCTTGATGATATCAAGGATGTTTGTGGCATGAAACCGTCCTATCCAATAATAGCTGATGAAAAATTAGAGGTTGCTAAACTTTATAATATGCTTGAGGGTGACGCTGGAACAACATCGATGGGCAGAACTGCTGTAGATAATGAAACAGTTAGAACTGTTTATGTCATTAGACCAGATAAAAGAATTGGCTTATTCCTTACTTACCCCATGACTACTGGACGAAACTTTGGTGAAATTCTCAGAGCTATTGACTCTATGCAAAGAACAGCAAAACATAAAATTGCTACACCAGCCGATTGGACACCTGGAGAGGATGTTATTATAGTTCCTAAAGTAACAAATGAGGAAGCAAAAAAGATATATCCGAATGGATGGGAAACGATTAAACCTTACTTGAGAAAAGTTCCAGATCCAAACAAATAAAATCAAATTTACCAACAACTCTATTTAAATAGAGTTGTTGGGATTTATTTTTTATATTTTTTCATAGAAACTTCAGCTAACAAAAGATTAGGATCTATAAAGATTTTGGATTCTTTTATTTTTTTAAATGATTTATATGCAAAGATAGCTATAGGCAATTCTGTACAGCCTAAAATAATTTTTTTACATTTAACTTTCATTAAATAATTTACAGCAGGTTTTATAATTTTTTCAGCGTCTTTAATTTTACCCATTTTGACAAACTTAATTGCTTTATTAACATTATTTTTTTGTAAATTTTTGTTAGGACTTACTAAATTAAAATCTTTCATAAAATACTTACTATAAACCCTAGTTCTTATCGTAGCTTCTGTAGACAACAGACCTATTTTTGATTTTTTTTTACAGTTTTTTTTTGTAAAATTATAAACCTCTTTAGGCATACTAATTAAAGGTATTTTTATTTTTCTTTGTATATCATTATACCAATAGTGAGCTGTGTTGCATGGCATCACAATAAATTTACATTTGTTTTTTTGAAGTAACAGACATCCTTTTACTAATTCTTTTAGAACCTTATTATATTTTTTTAGATTACTTGGTCTATTTGGAGTATCTGATTTGTTGTATAATATGAATTTAGGATATTGTTGATCAGATTTTCCTCTATTTAAAACAACTACTTTGTTACAAAAATCAAGACCAGCTTGAGTACCCATTCCTCCCAAAATTCCAATCATATTCACCTTTTAAAGATTATTAATGCTTGTTATGTATTTTATTTAAAAAAAAATCAATGATTATATCGTCTAAAAAGTTTAGATTAATCTAAATGAATAAAAATCTTTTAATACTTGCTTTGAGTCAAATTTTTAGTTTTACGGCGGCTCCAGTAACAGTTTTTTTGAGTGGAATTATTGGTTCACAAATTAGTTCAATTAAATCTTTATCAACTTTACCTATGTCTATTTCTGTTGTTGGTATAGCTTTAGGAGCAATTATAGCCACTAAGACAATGAGTTTAATTGGAAGAAAATATGGCTTCATAACCGCATCAATTGGAAATACAATATTTTCAATTTTGGCCGCATATTCAATATTTAATCAAAATTTTATTTTATTTTGTTTCTCAAATTTTTTTATTGGTGTTGGAATGGCATTTACACATCAATATCGTTTTGCTGCAGCCGAAAGTGTTCAAAAAGATAAGGCGCCAAAAGCTATATCTATTATATTATTTGGAGGTATTATTTCAGCTTTTTTAGGACCTAGCCTAGCAAATTATTCTAAAGAGTTAGTTAGTGAAAATTTGTATGTAGGGTCTTATTTAGCCCTAGCTTTGTTAACTTTTATTCCAACAATTCTTTTTTTATTTTATAAAAGCAAAACAAAAGTAGAAAAAAATTTACAATATTCAGGAAGAAGTTATATAGAATTAATTTTACAACCGAGATTTATTCAAGCCGTTGTAGCATCAGCATTTGGATATGCAATCATGACATTTTTAATGACAGCAACTCCGTTAAGCATGCATGTAATGGAAAAAATGAGTTTAAGCAAAACAAGTATTGTTATACAATTTCATGTTGCCTCAATGTTTCTGCCATCTTTAATGACTGGTCATTTAATAAAAAAATTTGGACATAGTAATGTAATTTATGCTGGGTTATTTCTTTACAGTGTAACCCTAGCAGCAAGTATTTTTGATCAAAATTTTATTAATTATATGATCGCATTAATATTTTTGGGCCTAGGTTGGAATTTTTTATTTATATCAGGAACAAGCTTATTAGTTTTAACTTATAGAGAGGAAGAAAAATTTAAAGCACAAGGATTAAATGATTTTGTAGTTTATTCAATACATGCAATTGGAAGTCTATCTGCTGGAATCTTTATTACTTTAACTAATTGGAAAATCATGAATCTAATATGTATACCTTTTTTGATTCTTATCATTTTAGTTTCTCTCAGAGCTGATATTTTAGAGAAAAATGAAAATAGAAGATAATAAAAATCCAAATAGCCATGAAATAAATTATATCGTTAATTTATTCAAATCTGGCGATTTTTTAAAAGCAGAGAAAGAAATAAAAGTTTTATTATTACGTTTTAAAAATTCATCAATCTTACACAATATTTTAGGATCTATAGAAGTTAGAAAAAAAAACTATAACAAGAGCTTAATATATTTCAAAAAATCAATTGAATTGGATCCAAATTACGCTCAAGCATACAACAGTTTGGGAATTGTTTATCAAAAACTAAATAACTTTGAAGAGTCTCTAAAAAATTATACCAAGGCTATAAGTTTAAATGATAACTTTTCCGAAGCCTATAATAATAAAGGTAACTTACTTTTAAAATTCGACCAAATAGATAATGCAATAAAAAATTTTAGAAAAGCAATTGAAATCTTTAATAATTATGCAGAAGCATATAATGGCTTGGGAGCAGCATATGAAAAAGCAGGACTGTATGATAATGCATTAATTAACTATAAAAAAAGTTTACAAATAAACTCTAATTATGCAGAGGTGTATTTTAATATTGGAAACTTATTCGTTAAAGAAAAAAAATTTGAGGAAGCAATGATTAACTTTGAAAAATCAATTAAGTTTAATCCTAAATTTGAAAAGGTTTATAATAATTTAGGAAATCTTTTAAGTAATTTAGGAAATTTTGAAAAAGCACATGATGCATACAATAGTGCAATTTCTTTAAAAAAAAATTATTCAGTTGCTTATAGCAACTTATTATTTAATTTAGTATTTAGACCAGATTTCAAAATAAATAATTATCTACATTATGCTCACGAATTTAGAAAAAATTGTAATAATAAAATCTCTCATAATAAAATTAATTATAAATTTAAAGATAGACCTGAAAAAATAAAATTAGGTTTTGTCTCAAGTGACTTTGGTATGCATCCAGGTGGTTTTTTTACATTAAATTTATTGGAAGAATTGAGTAAAAAAAATTATGAATTATTTGCTTATGTGCCTATAGAGAGGAAAGACGATCTTTCAGTAAAATTTAAAAAACTATTTGTTAAGTGGAACTTAATTGAAAATAAAAAAGACGAAGATGTTGTCAAAAATATATTAGATGATGGTATTAATATTTTAATAGACGCACAGGGTCATTCGCGTAATAATAGATTGACATTATTTATAGATAAACCAGCCCCAGTACAAATTTCATGGTTGGGGCAAGGATCAACAGGCATACCGGAAATTGATTATTTTGTTGGCAGCAAGCACATAACCCCAGAAGATGAAGATCATCATTATACTGAAAAAATTTATAGACTACCTAAAATTTCTCAATGTTTTTTTAAACCAAACGTTGAGTTAAACATTAATGAATTACCTGCATTAAAAAATAAATTTGTTACTTTTGGTTCGTTAAATCAAATTTCAAAAGTAAATGATGATGTAATTGCTTTATGGTCTAAAATTTTAATTTCAATACCAAATTCAAAACTTTTATTAAAGAATAAATATTTAGAAAGCTCCTATGTTTTAAAAAATATAATTAAAATTTTTGAAAAAAATAATATTTATAAAGAATCCTTGATACTTGAGGGGGAGTCACAAAACAGAGAAGAGTTTTTAAGCACATATCATAAAATTGATATTTGTTTAGATCCTTTTCCATTTCAAGGAAACACTACAAGCTTAGAGTCGTTATGGATGGGAGTTCCAGTATTAACCTTGAAAGGTGATAGATATATTTTTCATTTTGGTGAAAGTATAAATTCAAATATTGATTTAATTGATTGGATTGCAAAAAATAAAAATGATTATATAAATAAGGCAAAACATTTTTCATCTAATTTAGCTATTTTATCAAAACTAAGAAATACTTTGAGAAATCGAATGTTAAAATCACCAATTTTTGATTACTCTGGTTTTGTAAATGATTTTGATTTAATGCTTAATTGGATGTGGAATAATTACTTAAAAAATAAATGATTTAATTTTAGTTAGAAAATCCGTATTTTCTTAATCTAACGTCGCCAGTTCTTGCATGCGCTTCCATACCCTCATATCTAGAAATTCTCGCAGCTGCTGCACCTACCTCTTTTGTAGATTCTTTAGTCATTCTTTGAAAACTTAAAGTTTTAATAAATTTTCCTACGAATAATCCTCCTGTATATTTTCCAGCTCCTTTAGTTGGTAAAATATGGTTTGTACCAGAGCATTTATCTCCATAAGCTACAGTCGTTTCTTCTCCAATAAATAGCGATCCATAGTTTTTTAATCTATTATGAAACCAATTATCTTTTTTAGTTTGTACTTCTAAATGTTCTGGAGCATATTCATCACTAATAGTAGCCATATCTTCATCAGTATCACATAAAATTACTTCTCCATAATCTCTCCAAGCAGCTTCAGCACTAGTTCTTGGTAATTCCGGAAGATCAGAAATTAATTTAGGAACTATTTTTAAAACCTCATCTGCTACTTTTTTGCTTGTTGTAATTAACCATGCTGGAGAGTTATATCCATGTTCTGCTTGACCAACTAAATCAAAAGCTACAATTTCCGGGTCCGCAGATTCATCTGCGATCACCGCAATTTCTGTTGGTCCTGCAAATAAGTCAATTCCAACTTTCCCGAATAAGATTCTTTTTGCTTCTGCAACAAATTGATTTCCGGGTCCTACTAAAATATCAGCAGAAGAATTTCCAAACATTCCATATGTCATTGCAGCAATAGCCGGAACACCCCCTAAATTTAAAATTACATCTGCACCACAAAGGTTTGCAGTATAAATAATCGCAGGGTGAGCACCTACATTTTCTTTTGGAGGGCTACATGCTATTATATTTTTCACGCCGGCAACTTTCGCAGTAGTAACGCTCATTACTGCTGACGCAATGTGAGCATATCTTCCACCAGGTATATAACACCCTGCAGTATTTATAGGAATTAATTTTTGACCAGCATACAGACCTTTTGAAAGTTCAACTTCAAAGTCCTGACCATAATTTTTTAGCTGAGCTTGAGCAAATTTCTTAACCCTATCATAAGAAAATTTTATATCGTCTTTGGTTTTTTGATCTAAAGTTTTATTTATCTCGTCTATTTTTTCCTTAGAAACAATTATTTCCCCATTATACTTATCAAACTTTTTAGTTAACTCTTTACATCCATCCTCTCTAGACTTCTCAAGGTCATTCAAAAGTTTTTGAACAATCTCTCGGGTTTTATCATCATCGGTTGATGGTTGCTTTGGCGATTTTTTTAAATACTTTACTCCCATACAAAATTCTAAATCATTAATTAATCTAAAGCAACCACTGCAGCTGCAATAGATGCTAATCTAGCAGTAGCAACATCTGCTCTAGAAGTTATAACAACTGGCACCTTACCACCTACAACTACCCCAGCTGCACAAGCTCCCATAAAATAAACCATTATTTTAACTAAAGCATTACCAGTTTCTACATTTGGAACCAATAAAACATCTGCATTCCCAGCAACTATATTTTTAATACCTTTTATGTCTGCGGATTTCTTTGAAACACTGTTATCAAACGCCAAAGGTCCAAAAACATCAGCACTTAAATTTTCCTTTTTAGTAAGCTCTGTTATTTCCTTTGCATCCATTGAACTTTGAACACTATTTAAAACTTCTTCTGTTGCTGACAAAATTGATATTTTTGGTCTTGTATTTCCAATTCTACTACAAAAATTAATTACATTTTTTAGTATATGCATTTTAGTTTTTACGTTAGGTAGAACATTTAAAGCACCGTCAGTAATAATTAACGGCTTATCATCTCTATCAAGTGTCATGTGCCAAATATGACTCAATCTAGTTTTCCCTATTAAATTATATTTTTTTTTAATTATTTCTTTCATCAAAACATCTGTATGAATATGACCTTTTACAACAATTTTTATTATTCCTTTAGATGCAAGTTCAGCAGCAATTATAGCTGTATTGTTTTCATTTTTTTCGTCAATTATTTTGAATTCTGATATATTGAAATTTAGTTCCAAGGCGTACTTTTCTATTAAATTCTTATCTCCAATGAATATTGGAGTTATCAAATTTTCATTCACAGCGTCCATAACCGACATCATTGTTATTGACTTGCCAGCATTTACAATACCCGCTGAAACACCTTTTTTTTGATGAGCCACATCAAGAAGGTTATTTGGACAAACTATTTCTTTTGAAGAAATCATATTTTAATTTAATAAATGTTATGTATATATATTGTGGCGAAAAATGGAAATAGTAACAACAATAGCACCTATAGCACTTGGTATAATAATGCTTAGTTTAGGATTAGGTTTAACAATAGATGACTTCAAAAGGCTAATTATACAGCCAAAAGATTTTTTTGTTGGTCTATCTTGTCAAATAATTTTATTACCTATTATTGCATTTTTTTTAATTTTAATTTTTAAAATACCACCAGAACTGGCCCTGGGATTTATGATATTAGCAGCAGCACCCGGTGGAGTTACATCTAATGTACTTACAAAATTTGCTAATGGCGATGTAGCTTTATCAATTTCATTAACTGGCGTAACAAGTTTGATAAGTATTTTTACAGTTCCATTTATTATAATTTACTCTGCTAACATTTTTGAAATCAACAATATTAACCAAAATTTTTCAGTGTTAAATATAAGTTTAAAAATGTTTTTTGTAGTTACCTTTCCTGTTGTTATTGGAATGATAATAAGACATCTTTTAAATAATTTTATTATAAGAAGTAAAAAAATAATAGATAACTTATCAATTCTTTTTTTTTTAATTGTGTTCTTATCAATTTGGATTGAAGAATGGGATAATATAATAATTTATATTACTGGCGCAGGTTTATACGCTTTAATATTAAATCTAACAATGATGGTTTTAGCATATTTTATTGCAAAAAAATTTACAACAGGAATAAAGCAGCAAAAATGTATTTCACTTGAATGTGGCCTTCAAAACGGCACTCTGGCTGTATTTGTAGCTACTCAATTTTTTAATGAAATAGAATATCTTATCCCTACAGCTGCATATGCACTAATAATGTTTGTTACATCAATAATATTTACATTATTTATAAGAAGAGTAAATTGAGATTATATTTTTATTAATAATTTTTGTAGCAAGTTCAGCGAACGAATTTAAATTGAACTTTTGTTGAGAATTGAGTTGATCAAAATGTTCTTTAGATAAATGGTAAAGTTTTTTATTATCACAATAAATATGTTTTCTTTTCATTAAATATTTTAATTTTCTTATAACTGTTGGTCTGGGTATACCTGTCATATCTGAAATTGACATTGCATTAATACCTTCGCTACTTATTGCAGTATAAAGAGCTTTATTAAAATTTTCTTTATCTAAATTTTCTTTTTTTTTAACTATATTGTAGATTTTGTTTAAATAAATTACCCCCCATATATGAAGCACATCAACTTCTTTAAAAATCCTTTTCATATTTATTATAAATGGAATTTGATATTTATAAAAATGATGCCAACAAAATGTAAAATTTTTCTTTATACTGTCCTCGACATTGCTTGTTTCATATTCAAAATTAAGTATTCTTTTTTTATACAGCAATTTTGTAATAGTAGATAAAATAGATGAAAGAGATCTTACTGTATTTGTGGGTTTAACAAATTTAAATGCGTTTCTATCAATAATAATATTTTTTTTATTTTTTTTTATTACACCTAATTTTTGTAATTCTAATATTTTTCTTCTAGTTGTTTCTTTCGGTATGTTTAAATCTCTAGATAATTGCAATATATTGATTTTATCGATTTCCAAATAATTTTTTGCGTAATAATCATCAAAAGTTATATTAACAAGGTTTCTGTTATAAAATTCCATTGTTTGATTAACTAGGTAAACTATTATTATAAATGTGTCGTGATCTTTAAAATCTGCATAGCACATTCTCATCCATTCAATATGAAATGCTACTAGCTTATGTTGAATTTTTTCATGCTCTATATTCAATAAATTATTCACATCCTCGATTTTTAATTCTTTACTTATTTCTGGTATTTTTTGCTGCATAAAAAACCTTTCACAACGGGAAATTGTATCTGAAAACTAGCATCTTTCCAAGTTGGAATTTAATTTAAAAAAAGTAAGTCATTTTGCTTCTTTAGAATTAACTTATATTTTGATAATTAATCATCACAATCTAAACAAAAAAATATTATGAAAAATATAATTACTCTAATTGTTTTTTTATTTCTTATTTCTAATTTAAATGCTGCTTCACTTAAAGATATCGGTGAAAGAGGAGACCCAAATAATTTTGATAGGTTGGTAAAAATCGAAATGTACGATAATTACTACGTACCAAGTGTTATTGAAGTTAAAAGGGGAGAGACTATAAAATTTATTGTAACCAATAAAGGCGCATTAGTTCATGAATATAATATAGGAACGGCGCAAATGCATATGGATCACCAATCTGAAATGCAAAACCTTATCGAACATGAAATTATTTTAGCTGATAAAATAGATAAAGAAAAAATGAAAAAAATGTCAAAAGAAGATCATTCACTCTCACACTCACACCACAATAGTATAATGCTAGAACCAAATGAAGTAGGCGAGTTGACATGGAAATTTACTAAAAATACAGTTTTAGAAATAGCATGCAATATTCCTGGCCATTATGAATCTGGCATGGTAGGAAAAATTTTATTTGATTAATAATTATGTGTGGAAGATATGCGATAACAAAACCTGTCACAAAAACTAAAAAATACGTGAAATCATCAATCAAAGTAAATGATGATGACAATTACAACGCTCATCCGTATCAAAATTTACCTGTAATTAAAAAATACACTAACGGAAATACTTTGGAAAATTTAAAGTGGGGGATGGTACCTTCATGGGCCAAACAAAAAGATTTCAAAGCATTAATAAATGCTAGACTAGAAACGATTAACGAAAAAATTTCTTTTAAAAAATTAATTAAAGTTCAAAGATGTGTAGCTATAATGGATGGATTTTACGAGTGGAAAAGGGAAGAAAAAACAAAAACACCTTTTTATTTTCATAAAGAGGATAAAGACATGCTTTTTGTTGCATCTATTTACGAT
>MDSV01069104.1_pt1 | contig 11457 bp, 10 predicted proteins | sample 810851 | NCBI WGS metagenome assembly MDSV01 (sample SAMN05326640, study PRJNA326480) | marine metagenome | isolation source: seawater | place: Atlantic Ocean: North East | collected 2012 | reverse complement strand
CCGTCATTATTAGCAAATTATTCTTATGAGTTGTCAAAAGAATTTAATCAGTTTTATCAAAGTTATCCTATTTTAAATAACGAGAGCAAGAAGATTATAATATTTAGATTAGTTATTTCTAAAAAGATATCTGAAATAATAAAATCATCAATGTCATTATTGGGTATTTTAATGCCCGATAAAATGTGATTATTCTGTAGTTTTAAAAATTCTGTTTAAAAATTGTTCTAGTTGAATAATACTTCTCTTGTTAAATAATTCACCTTGTTTTACATAAGATATATTTCCTGTTTCTTCAGAAACAACAATTGCAATTGCATCAGACTCTTCAGTAATTCCAATAGCAGCTCTGTGTCTTACACCAATTTTTTTTGGTAATGTTTTATTACTAATGGGTAATATACATCCAGCGCTAATTATTAAGTTGTTTTTAATTATAATAGCACCATCGTGGAGTGGGCTGTTTTTATAAAAAATACTTTCAATAATTAAATTTGATATTTCACCTTTGATTTTAATTCCTGTTTCAGAAAATACATGTAAATCATCTTCTTGTGTTATAATTAAAATTGCACCTGTTTTATTTTTACTCATGTTTTCACAAGCATTAACAATAGACTTTATATCTAAAGAAGAGTCATATTTTGTTTTCAATAAAAATTTTTGAGTTAAAAATTTTCCTTTTCCTAAAATAATTAGAAATTTTCTCAGCTCGTTCTGAAAAATTATAGCAAGAATGATCACGCCAAAACCAATAAATTGACCTAAAATTTCACTTAGTAGTTTTAATTCAAAAAAAGATACAATTTGCCAAAATAAATAAATTAGGGCTATGCTTAAAAATATATTAATTGCAATAGTTCCTTTAACCAATCTATATAGTAAAAAAATTAGTGTAAGTACAGAAAAAATATCAACAACCTCCAAGATCTCCATTTATTTAACGTTTTTAATAAAATTAGATATTTTAACACATTCAAAAGCTTCTCTCACATCATGGACTCTTAAAATATCTGCCCCATTTTTTAAAGCAACAGTATTTATAATACTAGTTCCATTTAAAGCCTTTTCTGGCGAAATATTTAAAAGTTTGTAAATCATAGATTTTCTAGATGCCCCAACAAGTATTGGGTAATTTAACTTTTTAAATTCATGTAAATTATTTAACAAAGTATAATTATGTTCTAAATTTTTTCCAAATCCAAATCCTGGATCTAGGATAATGTCATTAAAATCCAAATTCTCAAGCTCTTTTATTTTTTTTTCGAAAAAAGAATAAACTTCATTAACAATATCTTTATAATTTGGATTATGTTGCATGTTTTCAGGTCTACCTTGCATATGCATTAAAACATATGGTACCTTAAGCTTTGATATTGTTTTTAACATATTTGGGTCAATATTTCCAGCAGAAACATCATTAATCATATTAGCTCCAGATTTAATGGATTGTTCTGCAACTAAACTCCAATAGGTATCAACAGAAAGAAAGATATTCTTAAATTTTTTTCTTAACAATTTAATTGTTGGAAGTAAAATTTTACTTTCTTCATTGGGCCCTTTAGAAATTGCGTTAGGCTTTGTTGATTGTGCACCGATATCGATAATTGACGCTCCTTCATCTAGCATTTTTTTAACTTGAGATATAATTTTTTTTGGTTGTAAATATTTTCCTCCATCATAAAATGAATCTTCTGTGATATTTAAAATACCCATTATTATTTTTTCTCCTGTTGAAAAATAATCAGATTTGCTGATATTATCTTTGAAGTTGAGATAATTAAATAATGTATATTTAGCCATTCTTTAATTTTTTTTAATATGGAACAAACGATTCATGAATATGACTCAATAATAACAAAATGTAAGCAAATTTTTGCAAAAAAAATGAAAGATTATGGTACTGCTTGGCGTATTTTAAGAATTAGTTCCTTGACAGATCAAATATTTATAAAAGCACAACGTATTAGATCAATTGAATTAAAAGGTTCAAGTAAGATTGATGAGGGAGTTTATAATGAATTTGTAGGAATTGTTAATTATTCTATTATAGGATTAATTCAATTGCAGCTTGGGGTAAGTGATGAATCTGATGAAATGGATTATAATGAAGTGATAAAAATGTTTGACAATCAAGTTAATGTAGCTAAAAGTTTAATGCTAGATAAGAATCATGATTATGGAGAAGCATGGAGAAATATGAGGGTGAGTTCACTCACAGATTTAATTTTACAAAAATTGCTTAGAGTAAAACAAATTGAAGATAATAACGGTTCTACTTTAATTTCTGAAGGTGTAGATGCTAACTATTTAGATATGCTAAATTATGCCGTATTTGCGTTAATTAAAATAAATAAATAATTATGAAAACAGTAAACAAACAAGTTGTCACTATTTTGAGAGTTCTCATCTCATTATTATTTTTAGTTTCAGCATTAGCAAAATTATATCCTGTTCCAATAATTGGAATAACAAAAATTTTTGAAGAAGGTCAGTTAATACCAATGGGTTTTAGTAGTGATTTGGCACCATATGTTTCTAGAATAATTATAGGCATCGAATTTTTTATTGCAATAGCAATTTTGCAAAAAAATTATCTTAAAAAAATTATATTACCTTTTTCAATTGGACTAATTTCAGTTTTTACAATTCATCTTTCATATCAATTTTTTACTGGAGATAATGATAATTGTGGTTGTTTTGGAGAATTAATTCCTATGACTCCGATTGAAGCTATTATTAAAAATATATTAACATTAATAATTTTATTTTTTATTAATAAAAATATATCCTTTAATAAGGAAAATAATTTACTTCTTCTAATAAATAAAATATTAGCTATTTTGTTGCTGATGTTTGCATTATTACCAATTTCTAATAATTCTTCTTCTCCGTCATCATCGTTTTTACAATATGTAACCAATGAAGATTTTACTTTGATTGATGACACTAAAGTTTTATGTTTTTTTGACCCTGATTGTGATCATTGTCAAGATGCTGCTAACAGCATAGATTCACTTTCTAAAACATTAAATAATTTTCCTAATGTTCACATCATTTTTTCTAATATTGATAATGATTCAATTGTTGGAAATGAAATGGTTGAAAGAATAAATAATTTTTTTAATAATAAGGATACAGATTTTTCTTATCAAAGTATGCCATTTGATAATTGGGATACTGATGAAATTGATAGTTATTCTGAAATAACATTTCCTCTTTATGATAATCCAGTAGTGATTTTGTATCAAGGTGAAAAGCAAATCAGGTTGTTTGATGGAACAGGAACTAATGAATTTGATATTTTAGAATTTAAAAATTTATTAGAATAATTTTAGTGGTAACTTTAATTTTTAAAAAATTTTTGCAAGGTTTTTCAATTTTATTTGGAGTGCTAACAATTGTCTTTTTCCTGTTTAAAATATTGCCAGCTGATCCAGCTAGAATGATGCTTGATAAAAGAGAGGATGCTGAACAGCTAGAGTTAATAAATCAAAAATACGGCTTTAACAAACCTCTTTCTTTACAGTATCTAAGCTATGTTAATGATTTTTCATTTATTTCTATTTACTCCCTTAACAAGAATTCTTTTATTTCAATACATAATAAAGAAATAAGTTATTTTAAATTTTTTACAATAAGCTCCTATATTTTAGTGGTAAAATTACCTGATTTGGGTAAATCTTTTATTAAGCAAGAAAAGTCTGTATTTTCAATTATTATTTCTACATTTAAAAATACCTTTATATTGGCTACATCATCTATACTTATAGCATTAGTATTAGGTATTATAATGGGAATTATTTCAGCAATAAATAAAGATAATATCATTGATAAATCTGTATTGTTTTTTTCAGCATTAGGAATGTCTTTGCCATCTTTTTTTAGTGCTATTCTTATTGCGTGGTTTTTTGGATTTGTTTTACACCAATACACTAATCTGCAAATGACTGGAAGTTTATTTGAAATTGACGATTATGGAATGGGATATCATCTAAAGATTAAAAATTTAATTCTTCCATCAATTACTTTAGGTATTAGGCCTTTATCAGTTATTACACAACTTTCAAGAAATTCATTGTTGGATGTTTTAAATATGGATTATATAAGAACAGCAAAAGCAAAGGGGTTAAAATTTTCTAAAGTATTATTTAAGCATGCATTGATGAACTCATTAAATCCTGTACTTACTGCCGTTTCAGGTTGGTTTGCTTCTCTTTTAGCTGGTGCTGTATTTGTTGAGTATGTGTTTGGTTGGAATGGCTTAGGAAAGGAAATTGTAAATGCATTAAATACTATGGATTTTCCTGTAGTAATAGGTTCAGTCTTATTTATTTCAACACTTTTTATAATTATTAATTTATTAGTTGACTTAGTTTATATATGGTTAGATCCTCGAATTAAAACATAAAAAATACATGAGAAAAAATATTTTAGTAGCAAACTGGAAAATGAATTTAGTAAGAAGCGATGCCTTGTTATTAGTTCAAGAGATATTATCAAACAAAGCTGATAATGTTTCTGTTAATGTTGTTTTTGCGCCCTCTTATCCTTATTTATATAAGATTGCCAAATTATGTCGAATTAATGATAATTTTAGTGTTTCTTCTCAAGATTGTAGCGCAAGTAAATATGGTGCGCATACAGGAGAAGTTTCTGCAGAAATGATTGCATCATGTGGTGCTGAATATGTTATACTTGGCCATTCAGAAAGAAGAATGAATTTAAATGAAAGCAATGAGCAATTGAAACAAAAAATAAACATAGCTTTAGAAAATAATTTAAAAGTTATTTTTTGTTGTGGTGAATCTTTAAAACAACGGCAGAGTGAATTGCATTTTGATTGGGTGGAGGAACAAATTAAAGAAAGTATTTTTAATTTATCTAAAGATCAAGTAAAAAATATTACATTAGCTTATGAACCTATTTGGGCCATTGGAACAGGAAAAACTGCAACAACAAATGAAGCTCAAGATATGCATCATTTTATAAGAAATTTATTTGAAAAAAAATATGATAATAATGTATCAAGTAATCTTTCTATTTTATATGGAGGTAGTTGTAATCCAGATAATGCATCTCAACTTTTTTCGCAAAAGGATATTGATGGTGGTTTAATTGGAGGTGCATCTCTTCATTCAGATAAGTTTTTAGCAATTATTAATTCTTTCTGATGCAGTTCATAGAAGTTAATATTGAATTAAAAAAAACAGTTCCTTATAATGAGATACTGATAGCTTTATTAAATGATATAAAATTTAATTCATATTATGAAAATGATAACGGATTAAAAGCATACATTGAGGAAAGTAATTTTGATTTAGATTTGCTAGAACAAAAATTAAAAAAAATCAAAGAAAAAGTAAACTTAAATTATGCAGTAAAAAAACTTGAAAATAATAATTGGAATAAAAATTGGGAAGAGAATTTTAGTCCAGTAATTATAAATAATAATTGTATTGTTCGAGCAAAATTTCATAAAAAGCCAAATAAAATTAATTATGATATAGTTATTACACCAAAAATGTCTTTTGGAACTGGTCATCATGAAACCACATCATTAATGATGCGATATATGTTTTCTTTAAAGTTTTACAATAAAAACATTTTAGATTTAGGAAGTGGCACAGGCATTTTATCAATTTTAGCTTCTAAACTAAAAGCAAAAAAAATTCATGCTATAGATTATGATAAATGGGCGTTTATTAACTCAAAAGAAAATTTATTACTAAATAATGTGAAAAATGTTTCATGTATTTTAGGTGATATTGATTCAGTAATCCTTAATAAGTATGATATATTATTAATAAATATTAATAGAAATATAATTTTATCACAAATGAACAAGTATAAAGATTTGATGAGTATAAATTCAGATATATTGTTGAGTGGCTTTATTTCTGATGATACTAATTTAATATTGAATCAAGCAAAAAAGTTGGATTTAAAACTTATTAATAAAAAAAATGAAAAAGAATGGAATTTATTACATCTAAAAAAAGTATAATTGCTTTTATGATATATGTGTTTTTCAGTATATCATCTTATTCCCAAAACACATCGAGCTCAGAAATTTTTTCAAGAGATTTCCCTATCTTTTTAAATGAATTAAAAGAAGTGTTAAATGTAAATGCAAATGCAAATGCTAAAAAGATTTATAAAAAGTTTCTAAAAAATCAAGACTATTATAGTGATAATGATAGAAAAAAAATTATAGAAATATTAAGTTATATGTTTAATCAATCATACAAAATAAACATATACTTTTATAAATTTTTTGAAGTTTTATCTACTTTTTCTTCTGAAAAAAACAATCCCAATTTATTAAAAGAATGGTTAAATGTTTGCTCTGTTGTTATTAAAGATAATTCAAAGAAAAACATGCTAAAATTTTTTGATTTTACTATTGAATTTTTAGAAACAAAAAATATTCATAGCTCTAGATTAGCCAAATGGCATGTAGATTCTGATAGTTTTAATTTTACAAATTATTCATCTCAACCCGTAGTTACTTTTATTAGTGATTTAAATTTAAGTTGTACCAACTCAAAAGGAAAAATTGAAATTAACTCGACGAAGGGAAACTATTTTCCTTTACTAAATAGATGGGTAGGAACAGATGGATTTGTTAATTGGGGTGACCATTTTTCAAAAGACTCTGTTTTTGCTATAATACCTAAATATAAAATAAATACCAAAGAAAGTAAAATAGAGGTAGATTCCGCTTTGTTTTACAATAAGTTTTTGAGTTCTGAAGCAGTTGAAGGTTCTTTAAAAAATATTATAGTATCGGGAAATCAGTTAGAAAAATATCCGCAGTTTGTTTCATACTCCAAAAATATTAAAGTTAAAAATATTTTTGAAGATATCGATTATGAAGGAGGTTATAAACTTCATGGTAAAGAATTTTTAGCTGATGGAGGAAATGAAGGAAAAGCAAAAATTAAATTTAAAAGAAATAACAAAGATGTTATTGTAGTCAATGCAAACAGATTTAGTGTGTCAAATGATAAAATATCATCAAAGTCTGCTGGTGTAACAATATTTTTTGATAATGATTCTTTATTTAGTTCCAATTTAGAATTTAAATACTTTAATGATAATAAAAAAGTAATGTTATTTAGAAATAAAAGAAAATCATTAAGTCCTCCAATGATTGACACTTATCATAATTTAACAATAGATTTCGAATTGTTAGAATGGAATACAGATAGTACAGCACTTACTTTTGGTTCACTACCAGGAACATCAGAGTCAAATGTTAGATTTGAATCAGCTGACATGTATCTTCAAGCTAGATATGACTTAGTTCAAGGAGTAGATAAGTTTCACCCACTGATTTTAATATCTGATTATGTTAAGAAAATAAATAAAAATAAATTTTATGTCTCAGATTTAGCAGGATTTACAGGTATTCCCATAAGTCAAATGCGTACTTATTTGGGTGCTTTAGCAAGATATGGTTTTGTTTTTTATGATTTTTCAGATGAAAGTATTTTGGTTCAGCCTATGCTTCATAATTACATAAATGCAAATTATGGTTTAGACGATTATGATGTTATTTCTTTTAATTCAAAAAGATTTGAAATAAATAAGAATAATAAAATTGTTAATGCTATTTTAGATTTGAATTCGAGAGATTTGATAATCAGTGGTGTGCCTGAAATAAAGTTGAGTAACGCAAGAAATGTATTTATTTTTCCATCATCAAAGTTAATTACTGTCAAAAAAAATAGAGATTTTGTATTTGATGGTCAGATTATTGCAGGAAGAGGAAGAGTAAATTTGTTCGGTAAACAATTCTTTTTTGATTATGATAACTTTAAGTTAGATTTGAAACATATTGATTCTGTACAAATTTCTGTTCCTGTTGAACCATTAGTTCAAGATATGTATGGAAATCCCAAGTTAACTTACACTAAAACATTGTTTGAATACGTTTATGATAATGATTCATTACCTGATGGTTTACTTGAAATAGATTATCCAAAAAACAAATCTGGCTTACTTAAAGATAGTTTTCCTGAATTTCCAAAATTCACTTCATTTCAGAAATCTTTTGCTTACTATGACACACAAGAATCTAAATTTGGTGCTGCATATCCAAGAGAGAATTTTTATTTTCATTTAGATTCTTATACAATAGATAGTGTTGATTCATACCTTGGAAGAGAATTATCTTTTCCTGGTTCTTTTCATTCCGCAGATATTTTTCCAATCTTTAAAGATACTTTGAAGTTACAAAATGATTTCTCTTTTGGTTTTAAAACTTCAACACCTGATACTGGATTTCAGATTTACAAGGGTAAATCTAAATTTACAAATGATATATTTTTAAGTAATGATGGATTAAAAGGTAAAGGAAATTTTGAATATCTTACTTTAGTTGCTAATGCAGAAGATATTTTGTTTTTCCCCGACTCAATGATTTTACAAACAAATATTCTTAAAATCAAAGAAGTTTCTAGTGGGATTGAATTTCCAAGTGTTTTAAATAACAATACTTTAATAGAATATTATCCATATGATGATGAGCTTTATGCAAGAATGCAAGAACAAGAATTTAATATGTATAATAACTCTGCGCAGTTTTTCGGTTCTTTGTTAATGAGGCCAACTGGTTTGACTGGTGAGGGTACAATGAAGTTAGAAAAGGCAGAGTTAATTTCAAAAAACTTTTCATATAACGCAAACTGGTTTGCATCTGAATCTGCAGATTTGGTTGTTTATGATAATAAAATAGGAAATGCATTTAGTGCAAATAATTTAAGATCATATATTGATTTGAAAAATAGACAAGGTGAGTTTAATTCTAATGGTTCTGATTCTTATGTAAATTTACTTTCAAATCAATTTATATGCTATATTGATAAATTAAATTGGGATATGGATAAAGATTTTTTAAGTATGTCTTCAAATATTGAATCATCAAGCGATGGATTAAACTTTGTCTCCACTCATCCAGATCAGGATTCAATATCCTTTATTGCTAAAGAAGCAAATTATAGTTTGAAAGATTATATTTTATATGCTCAAGGTGTTGATAGTATATCAGTAGCTGATGCTATAATATTCCCTGATTCAGGACAAATAGTTTTAAATCCTAACGCAATTATATCGACTCTTGAAAAATCTAGAGTAATAGCAGATAATATTGGCAGATATCATGAGTTTACAAATTCTACAATTGATATCTTATCTGCGAATTCTTATTCAGGATCTGGATTTTATACATTTATTGATAGTGAAAATAATATGCAGCAAATGTTTTTTGATAATATCAAAGTAAATAGTGATTTAATTACAGAGGCAAGGGGTAGATTTACATCTGGAAATATTTTTAAATTAAATCATAAATTTGATTTTAAAGGAGAAGTGGATTTATTTGCAAATAATGAAAATTTGACATTTGATGGTTTTTTTAAAATCAAACACAATTGTGCTACTGAAAAAGAATGGGTTAAGTTTAGATCTGAAATTGATCCCAATGCTGTCAAGATAAATTTAGATGAAAAAATGTTGAATGAAAATGGAGATGAGTTAGTTTCTGGAATTTTAATGAGAGAAGATACATTAGATTTCTATACTTGTTTTTTAAGTAAAAAACAAAGTACATTTGATAAAGAAGTTTTATTAGCCAATTCATCAATATTATATGATGATATATCATCATCTTTTATTATAAATCCAATTGATTCATTAAATAATACTTTTGAAATATCTGACATTTCTTGTAAATCATATGGACATGGAAATATAAATTTACACTTAAATATAGGTAGGGTTAATTCAAAAATTATTGGTTCAGTTGAACATGATATAAAAAGTAAAGACTTGAAAATTAATGGTTTCTTGATGTTAGATTTTCATTTTTCTGAACCTGCTTTACAAGAAATGGCTATAGATATAGGTAATATTGGTTATGATAATTATAGCACCTTATTTTCAAAAAATGTAAAAAAAATAATAAACGATCCAATCGTAGCTGAAAATTTTATAATTGACCCTACTGATTTTAAACCATCTATATTTCCAAAAGAAATGAATTCTTCATTAGTTTTTACAGATGTTCAATTGAATTGGCATTCCAGTACAAGTTCTTTTGTAAACAATAATAATATAGGTTTAGGAAATATTTTGTCTTATTCAGTTAATGAATACTTGAAAGGGAATATAATTTTACAGAAAGGCTGGAGAGAAGATGTAATTATAATTCGATTAATTACACCAGCAGGAGAAGATTATTGTTTCAAATACGAGAGAGGAGATATGTGGGTTTTTTCTCACAATTTAAATTTTATGTCTGAGATTAATAAAGTAAGTGATTCTAAAAGAAAGATTAATGCAAGGCCACAATACAGTTACTCTTTTAAAAATGAAGATTGGATGGCTAAAATAGATAAGGAGATTAGAAAAAGATATTTTGTTAAATAATATGATTAATAACGAAATTATAGTATTTATTTTGATAGCTTATTTATTAGGTTCTATTCCTTCAGCAGTGTGGGTCGGAAAATTTTTTTATAATATTGATATAAGAGAATTCGGATCTGGTAATGCAGGCGCAACCAATACTTTCAGAGTTTTAGGAAAAAAAGCTGGTATACCTGTCCTTTTTTTTGATATTTTAAAAGGTTGGCTTTCAGTTAATTTAACAAAACTTCTTTCTACTTATAAATTGATAATAAATGCTAATCCAGACTTGTTTCTTGAACTTAGTTTAGCTTTTGGTCTGTCAGCTGTAATTGGTCATTTATTTCCAGTTTTTACAGGTTTTAGAGGGGGGAAAGGAATTGCAACATTATTAGGTTTCTTATTTGCTGTCCTTCCATTTGCTGCTATTTTATCATTAATAGTATTTATTTTGTCGTTACTGATTTTTAGGTTTGTCTCTTTATCTTCTATCATTGCTTGTTTTAATTTTTGTATTGTAGTTATATTCACAGAAAATAATGTTGCTTTAAATATATTTGCTTGCTTTATACCTCTTCTTTCGTTAATAACTCATCAAAAAAATATTGAAAGGCTTTTGAAAGGTAAAGAAACTAAAGTTAAATTTGGGAAAAATTAAAATGGAACAAGAATTTGATTATATAAAAGATGGTAAAGATTATAATAAGGTTAGTGAAAGTAAACTTATTTTAATCGATGATGATTACAACACTTTTGATCATGTTGTGGATTGTCTAGTATCATTATGTGATCATGATAAAATACAAGCGGAACAGTGTGCATTGCTAACACATTATAAAGGGTTTTGTGAGATTTTAAATGGTAAATCCATCGATTTAGAATTAATTAAAAAGGATTTACTTATCTATGGTTTGAATGTTAAAATTATTTAAAAAGAATTTTTAAGGCTCTGTAGCTTAACTGGATAGAGCACCTGACTACGGATCAGGAGGTTAGGGGTTCGAATCCCTTCAGAGTCACTTTTCTTTATTATATATTAGTTTT
>MDSV01020699.1_pt1 | contig 11457 bp, 10 predicted proteins | sample 810851 | NCBI WGS metagenome assembly MDSV01 (sample SAMN05326640, study PRJNA326480) | marine metagenome | isolation source: seawater | place: Atlantic Ocean: North East | collected 2012 | reverse complement strand
TTATTTCTTTTTTAGCATTTTCGACTGAGTCTGAGCCATGTACAGAATTTTTATCTATAGATAAGCCATAAAGCTTTCGAATAGTATTTTCTTCTGCTTGAGCTGGGTCTGTAGCACCCATTAATTTTCTATTTAATAATACAGCATTTTCACCCTCTATTATCATCACTATTATCGGCCCAGATGATAGATAAGTACATAAGGCTTCAAAAAAAGGTTTTGCTTGATGAATTTTATAAAATTCTGCTGCCTCTTCTTTTGTGATTTGAATTTTTTTATCTTCTTTAATACTTAAATTATTTTTTGTAAAAATTAATTTTATTTTTTCAATTAAATTTCTTTCAACAGCATCAGGTTTAATTATTGACAGTGTTTGTTCAATATTACTCATAGTTTTCTTCAATTAATTGATTTAGTAATCTCACTCCAAACCCTGTTGCGCCTCCAGAGTTCAATGCTCCTCCATATTTTGAAAAAGCCATTCCAGCTATATCTAAATGAGCCCAAGACGTTTTGTTTAAAATAAATCTTTGTAAGAATTGAGCAGCAGTTGTTGACCCCGCTCCTCCGACATAGTTTATATTTTGTACATCAGCATTTTTAGAGTTCATGAGCTTATCATAGTTTTTATGGAGGGGCATTCTCCATACTTTTTCTTCAACTTCTTCTCCTGCATTAAAAATTTGTTTAGATAATTTGTCATCATTTGAAAATAGGCCAGCATATTCCGATCCTAAACAAACTATAATAGCCCCAGTCAGAGTGGCTAAATCAATAATAAATTTTGGCTTGAATTTTTTTTCTGTAAAAGTTAAAGCATCAGCCAAAACTAAACGTCCTTCGGCATCAGTATTTAATATTTCAATAGTTTTACCACTGTAAGATTTTACAATGTCTCCAGGTCTTTGAGCATTTCCGCTAACCATATTTTCTACTAGACCAACAACACCTACAGCATTAATTTTTGCTTTTCTCAATGCTAAATTTTTCATTAGACCTACAACAGTTGCTGAACCTGCCATGTCGTAAGTCATGTCTTCCATAAATTTTGCTGGTTTTAATGAATATCCACCAGTGTCAAAACAAACACCTTTTCCAACAAATGCTAGAGGTTTAGAATTATTTTTTGCTCCATTCCATTCCATAGTCACAAGATAAGATCCTCGTATGCTTCCTTGTCCTACTCCTAATAATGCATGCATGCCAATTTTTTTGAGTTTTTTTTCATCATATATATTTATCTTGAGCCCATCTTTTCTTAGAGAGCTTAAACGCTTTGCGTACTCATCGGGATGTAAAATATTTCCTGGCTCTGAAACTAAGTCCCTTGCATAAAAAATTCCATCTTCTAAAGCTTTAAATTTTTGTTGGGTTGCAGGTGAAGGTTTGTTTTTGTTGCCTATAACGTTGATAAATAAAATTCTTGAATCTTTTTTTGTTTTATATTTTTTAAACTCATAAGATTTTAATTTAAGCCCGTGAAGAAAATGGCCTAAAAAATTATCAAGCTTGCAAGTTATGCTGTCAGATAAAATAAAATACTCACTATTTTTACCGTAATTTATTCTTTTATAAAATTCTGCACCTAAATTTTCAACTTCGAAATTTTTAAAATTATTTTTGATTGATATTAAAATTATTTTTTTTTTTGCAGTTAATTCATAAACAAATAAATTTTTTTTTAAATCACTGGTTTTTAACAAATCATTAATGTACGAATATTCAGAATTTGAAAGAAATTTTTTTACACCACTTAGGTTAAATTTATCATTAGTAAACAAAACTAGGTTAGATAGCGATTTACTGCTTGTCTTGTTTAGATAGTTTATTTTAATAGACATAGATTTTAATCAAACTCCTTTAGAGTTGAATGGTATATATGTGCAAATATATCAGATTTCAATGGGAAATCAGTCATAGCTAAACCATAGATTGAATTTTATCTAATGTTGCTTTATTTATATACATAAAATCACAATGCTACAAAACAAAATTTATCAAAATTTTATTAAAGAAATCTTAAAGACTTTCTTCGTCATTTTGTTTGGTTTAACGATGATTGCGTGGACCGTAAAGGCAGTAAATTTTCTAGATTTAATAGTAGATAGCGGATACTCAACACTTATTTATTTTCAGTACTCCTTTTTAAATATTTTTGGTGTTTTGCCCAGATTCATACCTATTTCATTTCTTTTAGCTCTACTTATCTTTGTGTTAAAACAAGTTCAAGAAAATGAATTCATAATATTATGGACATCTGGAGTAGCAAAAAAGAAAATTGTAAATTTATTTTTTATAATCTCAATTTTTATATTATTATTTCATATTTTATTTTCCGCACTATTAACACCCTATGCATTAAATAAATCAAGAAGTATAATAAATAAGGATGGTTTAAGTTCATTCTTACCAACTCTTCGAGTTCAAGAATTTAATGATGCATTCAGAGATTTTACATTTTTTGTAGAAAAAAGAAGTCAAAATAGAATTGAGAAAGTTTTTATTCATGATAAAGCGAATGTATTAAAAAATTTAACTTCAAACAGCGCTAAGTCTGAGTCAACTATGATCATTGCTAACTCTGGTATTTTAGAAGACAAAAAATTAACTTTATTCAACGGTCAAATAGTTACAAATAGAAAAAAAGATAAAACTGATGTTGTAAAATTCGAACAACTAAGTATTAAATTAGATAATTTACAAGCTGATACAATCAAACTTCCAAAGATGCAAGAGACATCAACTTTTCAATTATTATCTTGTTTAAAAGGAACCAAGCAAAGCTTATTTAATTGTAAACAAAACAATGAAAATACAAAAGAAATTGTAACTGTTATAAATAAAAGATTATTTGCTCCACTGTACATTCCTATTATCGCAATTCTTTGTTCATTTCTGCTAATTAGAACAAAAAACAAAAAAAATGCCTTTATAAATAAATTTGTTGTTTTTATTTTAAGCTTTTCAGTGCTCCTCTACTCTGAATTAATTGTTAAATATACTGGCCTATACCAAATTATAAATACGTTATTTTTAATTTCTCCTTTCATTATATTTTTAATTTCTTATCTTATTTTAAATTTAAAATTATCAAATGAGTCAGCTGCAATATGAGTAAAATATTATTAAAATATATATTAGTAAATTTTTTTATTAAGATCATACAAGTTTTATTTATAGGTTTTTGCTTTGGTCTTATATTAAATCTTTTTGAAGAGATAGAATTTTTTAAAAATTTAGATACATCTGTTTTTTATCCTCTTGGAATGACGACTTTGTTTGTGCCCAATATGATGATTAAACTTCTACCATTTATAATTTTTATTTCTTCAATGTGGTTTTTGCTCAATCTGAGAAATAGTACAGATTTATTATCACTAAAAGTTTTTGGATATTCAAATATAAAAATACTTTTTATTTTAGGTTTCTCTTCTTTCTTTTTTGGATGGATTGTTTTATTTGCAATAAATCCAATTACTTCTGTAATGGTAAAATATTATGAAAAAACAAAGTCAAGCTATTCTAAAGATATTGATCATTTAATTAATATTAATAAAAATGGTTTATGGATTAAAGAAAACACGAAAGATGGATATCGTATAATTACTTCAGACAAAACAAAAACTCATAATTTAAATAATATCTCAGTTTTTAATTTCGATAAAAATTATAACATTATTGAAAAAATTTCCTCAAAAACTGCAGACATTTCAGAAAATGAATGGATAATGAAAAATGTAGTAATAAAGAAATTTTCAGAGGGTGTCGAAAGAAAAGAACTGACAGGCAATTATGTAATTAATTCCACTTATAATTACGAAAAAATTAAAAATCTCTTTAAAAATTTTGATACAATGTCTTTTCTAGAATTAATACTTAATTATGAGGATTTGCAAGAAAGAGGTTACAACAAATCTTTATTAGACCAAAGTCTTAATTCTATGCTTTCTATGCCTTTTTTTTTATTTATAATGACTGCGCTAGCCTCTATATTAACAATGCACACTCTTAAAAAATCAAATAATTTCACTTTTATTATAACGGGTCTAATAGTTTGTGTAATAATATTTTATTTTAAAGATCTATCATTAGCCTTAGGTCAAACTGATAGAATTTCTCTATCTTTGGCCTCTTGGGTGCCTGTAGTTGTTGTTGGTCTTTTTAGTTCAATAGGAGTTCTTCAAATTAATGAGAAATAGAATTTTTATTTTAATTTTTATATTTATATTTCAGCCCTTAATGGCTGAGAACTTAAAAATAGAGTCAAAAAGCATTTCAATAGATAAGAAAAGTAAACTCACAATTTTTAAAGAAAATGTAATAGCAACTGACAATAAAAATAATTCATTTAAATCTAATTATGCTGAGTACGACAAAAACTTAAAAATATTAAAAAGTGTTGGAGAAACCTCTATAGAAACTTCAGAGGGATTTTTAGTCTCAGGCAAAGATTTTACCTTTGATAATTTGAATAATTTTATTAAGTCTGAAAGTATTGTTGTGATAGAAGATTTAGAAAAAAATATAATAAATCTTGAAGGTTTTGAATATTCAACGACAAAAAAATTTTTTAGATCTAAAGGTAAAATAAAAGTTACAGATAAAAATAAAAATGTCTATAAATTTTCTCAAATTTTTATTGATGAGAAGAAAAGAGAGATCGTTGGTACAGACATTAAGGCTTTTTTGAATGATAATAGTTTCAAAATTGATGAAAGAAATGATCCAAGAGTATTCGCTAATACTGTGAAATTAAATGACAAAGAAAATACTTTTGATAAAAGCATATTTACGCTTTGTGGTTATAGAAAAAATGATAAGTGCCCGCCATGGACATTACAAGCTACAGAGATGACTCATAATAAAAAAAGTAAAACAGTTTATTACGATAATGCAGTTATAAAGGTTTATAACGTTCCAATATTTTATTTTCCTAAATTAGCCCATCCAGATCCAACTGTGAAACGTAGGTCGGGATTTTTACCGCCATCATTCTCTGATACAAAAAATCTAGGAGCTAGTCTTAATATGCCTTACTATTTAGATTTAGGTAAAGATAAAGATATAACATTAACAAGTAGATTATTTACGTCTGAAAATCCTTTGTTTCTTGGTGAATACCGTCAAGCATTTCAAAACTCAAATTTAATATTTGATTTTGGTTTTACTGAAGGTTATAAAAAAACTAGTCAAACTAAATCAGCTGGAAGTAAAACTCATTTTTTTTCTAATTTCACAAAAAATTTTGAGGGTTTTAACAATTCTCAAAATAACTTTGATATAAAATTACAACATGTTTCAAATAGAAAATATCTAAAACTTTATAAGATTAAATCAGACATAGTTGATTATGAAACTAATACTCTTGAAAATACTTTAAACTTTTCTCGTCAAGAAGATGATCTTTTTTTTGGTTTTAAAGCAAGTGTGTTTAAAACTCTTAAAGATACGTACAGTGATGAATACGAGTATATTTTGCCTGATATAATTATGGATAAAAATATATTTAGTAGCAGTAAATATGGAATATTAGATTTTCAATCAAATTTTAAAGGCCACAATTATGATACAAACAAAAATACAAAATTTTTTATTAATGATCTTGATTGGATTTCAAAAGATTTTAATTTTAATAATGGTTTAACAACTAATTTTTTAGGAAAAATTAAAAATGTAAACTATGAAACAAAAAATGTTTCAAATTTCAAAGATAATACTACTCATGAACTATTTGGAGGAATAGGATATCTTACTAAATTAGATTTATTCAAAGAAGGTGATAATAATTGGAAACATTATTTTACCCCTAAATTCCTTTTAAGATACGCCCCTGGCCACATGAGAAAAGATGATGGCAATAACAAATTAAATGATCTAGATATTTTTAGCGTAGATAGATTGAATTCTTACAATAATTTTGAGAATGGTTTAAGTGCAACGCTAGGTTTTGACTATAATCTTGAAAAAAATGAAAAAAAATTAGATTTTTCAATTGGACAAGTTGTTAGTGATAATGAAAATAGTGATTTACCTGCTGCTTCAAGTTTAGATCAAAAATTTTCTGACGTTATAGGATCTTCAAACTTAAAGATTAATGACAATTTAGATTTTAATTATAACTTTGCATTGGATCAAAATTATTCAAAATTAAACTATAATGAAGTTGGAGCTACTTTGAAGTCTGATAGAATTAAGTTTAATTTAAATTACTTGCAAGAAAAAGAACACATTGGGAATCAAGAGTATGTTAAAGCTGATTTTGAACTCATGAATGGAAAACATGGAATATTATCAGCTGGGACAAAAAGAAATTTAATTACCAATTCTGCTGAATATTACAATTTAAGTTATGAATACATTAATGATTGTTTAAGAGCAGGCCTAGTTTATAGAAGAGAATTTTATAATGATTCTGAATTAGAATCTGAAAATTCTTTAATGTTTAAAGTGACTCTAACCCCTTTTGGTAACATAAGCTCGCCTTCATTTAACAAATAAAATGAAAATTAAATTTTTTTTTCTTACATTTATCATGTTATCATTTTTACATTCTAAACTAATTTCTGCTTCAATTGAAAATTTAATAGTCGCAAATGTTGGAAATAAAATAGTAAGTTCTTATGAATTAAAAAATAAAATTAAAACAATCCTTTTTTTATCTAAACAACAACTAAATCAAAAAAATATTAACTCAACAAAATCGCAGGCGTTAAGATCACTCATTAACTTAAAAATAAAAAAACAAGAAATAGAAAAATATGAAGTTGATGTTTCGAAAAGTCAAAATTTAGATATGTTTTTAAAAAATACTGCATTACGTTTCAATACTGATATTCCTGGGCTTAAAAAAATTTTTATTAACGAAAATCTCGATTTTGAAATTTATAAAGAAGAATTAAGACTAGAATTTGCTTGGCAACAACTTATTTTTAATCTTTACAAAAATAAAGTGATATTGAATGAAAATGAAATTAAAAATGAACTAGAAGAAATTGTGAAAATGCAACAAGATATTAAAGAATATTTACTTGCTGAAATTGAGATTCCGTTATCAAACAATTTAAATGATCAAAAAAATATTGAAAATGTTTTAAATGAAATAGATAAAAATGGGTTTAAAGATGCTGCAATCAAATACAGTATCGGTGCAACTGCCTTTGATGGTGGCAATTTAGGTTGGATTAACTCTAAATCACTAGCTGATAATATTATGAAAATTATTTCAGGAATGAAAGTGGGAGAAATTTCTAAACCCATAAAACAAACAAATTCTTTTATTGTGTTAAAATTAATTGAGGAGCGTAAAGTAATTGTTAATAAATTAAATGTAGTAGAGTTAAAAGCTAGAATTATTAGTTCAAAAAAAAATGAGGTTTTAGATTTATATTCAAATAATCATTTATCAAAATTAAAAAATAATTCTTTAATAAAGATCAAATGAAAAAAATAATATTAGTAACAGGTGACCCGAATAGCATCAATGTCGAAATAATATCAAAAACATGGAAAAAATTAGATGGAAATATAAAAAGAAAGATTTTTTTTATTGGTAGTTGCGAACTAATTAAATCACAATTAAAGATTTTAAAATCAAATTTAAAAGTCATAAAAGTAGAAAATTTGGAAAATGTAAAAAAAAAAGACTCTTTAAAAGTTATTGATATTCCTTTATCTTTTTCCAACCCTTTCAAAGTTTCCTATAAAAAAACGTCTGACTATGTTTTAAAAAGTTTAGATTTAGCACATAAACTTGTTTTTAATAAAAAAAATATTTTAGGGCTAATAAATTGCCCTATAAATAAAAAGTTAATTTTAAAAACCAACAAAGTTGGTATTACTGAATATTTAGCATTTAAAAATAAAGTTAAAAGAGACTCAGAAATAATGATGATTTATAATAAAGAATTTTCTGTGGTACCGTTAACCACACATACTTTAATAAGAGATGTAAATAAAAAAATTAAGACTAATTTTATTAAAAACAAAGTTAAAAATTTGAATACCTATTATTTAAAGCTATTTCATAAAAAACCAAAAATTGGAATATTGGGAATGAACCCCCATAATGCAGAATTGAAAAAAACCTCAGAAGAAAAAAAATTTATTTTACCGGCAATTAAAAAATTAAAAAAATTAAAAATTAATATTCAAGGTCCTTTAGTTCCTGACACTACATTTATTAGCAACTATAAAAATTATGATTTAATAGTTGGCATGTATCATGATCAAGTACTTACACCTTTTAAAACTTTGTTTAATTTTGACGCAATAAATGTAACTTTAGGTTTAAATTATCTTAGGGTTTCTCCAGATCATGGGCCAGCCAGTGATATTATAAAAAAAAATAAAGCAAATTCCCTAAGTCTATTTAACTGTATAAAATTTTTAAACGATAGACATAAATGAAATATCCAAAAAAGTCTTTAGGTCAAAATTTTTTAATTGATCAAAATGTTATTAGAAAAATTATAAATTTGATTAGCATCACAAATAAAAATATTCTAGAGATAGGTCCAGGAAGAGGGTCCCTAACCGATTTTGTTTTTAAGAAAAACCCTAAATCTCTTACATTGATAGAAAAGGATGATCTGTTGTCAAATTCGTTAAAATTAAAGTTTAATAAAAAAAGTAAAATTAAAATTTTTAATTCAGATATTCTTGATTTTAATCTTGAAAAAAATTTAATTAAAGACACAATTATTTTTGGAAATTTGCCATACAATATTTCTTCTCAAATACTTGTGAAATTAATTAAATCTGATTGGCCTCCGAAGTTCTCTGCAGCAATTTTAATGTTTCAAAAGGAAATGGCAGATAGAATAATTGCAAAATATAATTCTTCTAATTATGGCAGACTTTCAATTCTCACTAACTATAGATTAGAAATAGTAAAAAAATTTAATATTTCACCAAATTGCTTTTACCCAAAACCAAAAGTTACTTCAACAGTAATATTTTTTAAACCTAAAAAAGAAAGTATTTATAAAATTAAAAATATTACCAATCTTGAAAAAATTACTAATGTTTTTTTCTCAAATAAAAGAAAAATGATTAACAAAACTATAGATAAAATATTTGATAGAAAAAAAAATAAAATAAATTTACTTAATTTAAAGTTTTCATCAAGACCTGCTGAACTTTCACCTGAAATGTATTACCAAATTACTGAATTATTTGAGAAACGTTAGAGAATTTAAATTTGTGTAATTGTACAATTTTTTCAATTTGTTGATAACACTGTTCAAGATTTTCATTAATTAGAATATAATCATAGTCTTTCCAGTGTTTGATGTCTTTATCAAAACCTTCAAATCTTCTTTTAACTTCTGATGGCGAGTCTTGATTTCTACTAATTAATCTTTTTTTTAATTCTCTTTTATTTGGTGGTATTAAATATACCTTTATTAGATTTAGTTCTTTAAATTTTGATAATTGTTTGGTTCCTTGCCAATCTATATCAAAAATTAAGTCATTTTTTTTTGAGAGTTGATCTACACTTTTTTTTAAAGTTCCGTAATAATTATCAAAAATTTTTGCATGTTCATAAAATTCACCTTTTTCTATTAATTTTTCAAATTGATCATGTGATATAAAATTATAATCAACTCCATCAACTTCATTAGGTCTAGGTGCTCTAGTGGTGTGAGAAACCGATATTTTGAATGATTGATATTTTTGTTGAATTTTTTTTGTTATGGTCGTTTTGCCTGCTCCAGAGGGTGAAGAAAGTACCACCATAACTTTATTCTCCAAATCAGTTTTCATGGGCAAATATTAAAAATTAAGTTACTTAGAGCTTTTGCTTTCAATAAATTTTATTGCGTCCCCAACAGTAAGAATTTTTTCAGCTTCACTATCTGATATTTCTGATCCAAATTCCTCTTCAAAAGCCATTACTAATTCCACAGTGTCTAGACTGTCTGCCCCTAAGTCGTCTATAAAACTTGCTTCTTCTGTAACTTTTTCTTCTTCTATACCTAAATGATCTGCAACAATCTTTTTTATCTTTGATTTAACTTCATCTGACATTTTTAACCTTTGTTAAACTTTTAAAATTTAATGATATTTCTTAATAGATTAATAAACGGATTTGTCAAGCCATATACATTCCGCCATTAACATGAATGGTTTCCCCATTAATATAATTAGCCATATCTGATGCTAAAAAAGCTGCGCAATTAGATACGTCTTCGCCTGTTCCTAAATCTCCAGATGGAATTTTATTAATTAATATTTTTTTAAACTCCTCATTAATCTTTTCAGTCATTTCTGTTTTAATAAATCCAGGAGATATACAATTAACATTTATGTTTTTTTTTGCATACTCTATAGCTAAGCTTTTTGAAAAACCTATTATACCGGCCTTTGATGCAGAGTAATTTGCTTGTCCTAGATTACCAGTATGGCCTACGATTGATGTAATATTTATAATTTTACCACTCTTATTTTTTAACATTTTTTTTATCGAATACTTGCACAATAAAAAAGTAGCAGTAAGATTTACGTCAATAACTTTTTTCCAATTTTCTTCTGTTAATCTTATTGAAATATTATCAAGATTTATACCTGCGTTATTTATTAATATATCTAAACCTTGCAACTTATTAGTAACTGTATCGATAAATATCTCAATATTTTTATGATCATCTAATTTAAATTTTTCTGTCTCAATATTCGTAAATTCACTTTTTAATTTTATTAATTTTTCTTCGTTTGTACCGGTTGCCAAAACTTTTGCGCCAAGTTCAGTAAATTTTTTTACTAAACTGTTGCCAATACCTCCGGTCGCGCCTGTAATCAAAATTTTTTTATTTTTTAATTTCATTTATTACTTGTTTCATATCATTAATGTAATTTATACTAAAGCTATTAATATCTTTTAAAGTTCTTTTGACCATCCCAGATAAAACTTTACCAGGTCCTATTTCTATAAAAGTATCTACTCCTTCTTTGGACATATTTATCAAACTGTCTCGCCATTTTACTGTTGAGCAAATTTGTTCTACTAATAATTTCTTTATGTTTTCTGGATTTTTTTCTTGAGAAGCTGTGACATTGCAAATAATATCAAAAATAGGTTGTTTAAATTCCACTAAATTTATTTTTTCTTTCATAATATCTGCAGCAGATTTCATCAATGAACAATGAAAAGGAGCACTAACTTTTAAAGATATAAATCTTTTTTTGTCCTCTGTAAGATTTTTCTGCAATGCATTAATGTTTTCAACATTTCCACTTACAATTGTTTGTCCAATCGCATTATCATTAGCAATTTCACAAACGCCTTTAATTTTAATATTCTTAATATAATTTTCTATTTCTTGTATTGACAAGTTTAAAACTGCAATCATGCTACCTTTTCCAACAGGTACTGCTTCTTGCATTGCTTTACCTCTCTCATACAACAAATATATTGCATCATTAAATTTTAACGAGTCAGAACAAACTAAAGCACTG
>MDSV01028187.1_pt1 | contig 11458 bp, 11 predicted proteins | sample 810851 | NCBI WGS metagenome assembly MDSV01 (sample SAMN05326640, study PRJNA326480) | marine metagenome | isolation source: seawater | place: Atlantic Ocean: North East | collected 2012 | reverse complement strand
TCTAATATGTAATTATTTTTTAAATATTTTAAAATATAGCTAATAGTTACTTTTTACATACCAATTAACGTAATGGAAAAAAAATGTAATTCTGATAATATCCATTTATGATCTTTAGACAAAATAAACTTAATGAGAAAGTTTTTCCACTGGAGTGAAAATGGGAACAATTAAAATATCTTGTGCTTTAGAAAATTGCCTCGAGTTATTATCCGGAAAGTGGAAAATTTGCATATTAGATATTTTATTTCAAGGACCTCACCGTTTTGGTGAAATAAGAAAAAAATTACCAAACATAACAATTAAAATGTTATCTCAAGCACTTAAAGAATTACATACATCTGATTTAATTGATCGTGTTGATTACAAAACCAAACCATTAAAAGTAATATATTCAATTTCAAAGTTTGGTGAAACTATCAAACCAGTTATGAAAGAATTAAAAAAATGGAACAAAATAAATCTTCCACAAATTCATACTTCTTTAATGAGACAGCACTACAACAAGTTTAAAAAAAAAGGTAATCGATCTATAAAATATTTGTAATATTATTTTAATTTAAAGCTACCACTGCTGCAGCAATAGAGGCTAGTCTAGCTTGTGCTTCATCAGATCGACTTGTTATTACCACAGGAACTTTTCCACCAATTACTACTCCAGCTGCACATGCACCCATAAAATAAATCATCATTTTAACTAAAGCATTGCCAGTTTCAACATTTGGCACCAGTAAAACATCAGCTTGACCAGCCACAACGTTTTTAATTCCTTTGATAGCCGCAGATTTTTTTGAAATACTATTATCAAAAGCAAGAGGTCCAAAAATATCAGCATTTATATTGTCCTCTTTAGCAAGCTTAGTGATTTCATTTGCTTCTATAGAGCTTGGAACACTTTCTAAAACCTCTTCAGTAGCAGATAAAATTGAAACTTTAGGTTTTGTGATCCCAATACGGTTAGAAAAATTTACTACATTTTTTAATATATGCATTTTAGTTTTTATGTTAGGCAAAACATTTAAAGCTCCATCTGTAATAATTATTGGAGAATCTGATTTGTTAACAGTCATATGCCAAATATGGCTAAGCCTTTGTTTACCTAGTAAATTATATTCTCTTTTTAAAACTTCTTTCATCAAAATATCTGTATGAATATGACCTTTAACAATAATTTGAATTTTATTTTCGCTTGCTAATTTTGCCGCTATACCAGCAGTATTATTTTCAACTGGTTCATTAATAATTTCATATTTTGATATATCCCAATCTAATTGGTTAGCTGATTTTAATATCTCTTCTTTATTACCAATAAATATAGGAACTATAAGATTTTCTTTTACTGATTCCATTACAGAATGCATAGGTAATGGCATACCTGCATTAACAATACCAGCAGTGATATTTTTTTTTTCTTTTGCTATCTTTAGCAAATTAGTTGGACATTCTATTTTTTTATTTGATAGCATTTAATTTATTAAGATCTTCTAATATGTTTTTAGGAATGACTATACCCTTTTTTATATTTTTTTTGTATCTAGATCTTATTCCTTGACCGGGATACATAATTTCTTTTACACCTTTAATTTTTGGAAGTCTTTTAATAATTTTAATGTTTTCTTTAATTCTACTAATATAATTTTTCCCAACAAATAAACTTGGTTTTAAAACCATAAATAAATGGCCCACATTTTGAGGCCCACTAAAATCATCAAAAGGGTCTTTAACTTTACCAGCATGATTTGCACCAGTTAAAACCCCACTCATTATATCAACCATCCATGCTAAACCAGAGCCTCTAAAACCTGCTATAGGTAATTGAACTCCTTTTAATGCTTTTTTAGCATCATTTGTTGGATTACCATTTTTATCAAGAGCAACTCCTAAAGGGATTTTTTTTCCTTGCTTTGCAGCGACTCTTATTTTTCCTCTATTAATCATTGATACAGATGTATCTAGAATAAACGGAACCTTATTACCAGAGGGTGTTCCAAAACATATTGGGTTGGTTCCAAATAAAGTTTTTTTAGCACCATGAGGAGCAATAGCCGGAGGAGCATTTGTAAAACACCATACCATTAAATTCTTTTTAACTGCTTGTTCTGCATAAAAACTTGAGAGACCATAGTGACCACTATTTTTTATTGCAACTAATCCAAATCCAGTTTTTTGTGCACTTTTAATAGCTGTTTTAATACCTATGTCAGCTGAAACAAAACCTATACTGTTGTTAGCATCTATGTGTGATATTGATTGAGAAATTTTTTTTATCTTTATTTTTGGTTTGGGATTAATAACCCTTTTTTTTATTCTTTCACAGTACATTTTAACTCTTGAAAGTCCATGCGAATGAGCCCCAACTAGTTCGGCATCAATTATAAATTTAGATGTTATATTAGCATGTAATTTACTTAAGCCGTGGTTAATAAATATTTGTTTAATTTGCTTAAGTATTTTTCTATTTTTCATATTTATTTGATCAAAAAAAAACCCACTTAATTTTTCAACTAAGTGGGTTTTTAAATATTTAAATTTTAATTTTGTTAATTAAAATTGCATACCTATTGTTACAATACCGTAGGCCATATTAGGATCAGCTTCAACTGAACCACTTAGACCAGCATTACCACCAGATGTTCCAGTGTCGGTACCTGTAGCTTTGATATTATCATAGTCAGTCATACCAGCTTCAGTTTGCATATACATACCATTTGCCATATTAACTTTAGTACCAAATGAGATTGTTGTACCTTCTAAATCTCCAGGTCTTTGAGCTAATGATTGTCCTTGAACATTTACTTCTGCTTCTGAATATCCAATTTTAGCGAATACTGCAGCAGTATCAGATAATGTTAAAGTAGGTTGCAAGTAAACAGTATAATGATCACCAATGTCTACAGTAACTGTAGTTGGGTCATCAGCAGTATCACTATCGCAACATCCATCAGCTTGAGATCCATCTTGTGTACCAAATATTTCGCCTTCTATTGGAATGTAACTTACTCCAACAGACATAACAAAATTGTCACCTAGAGGGAAAGCGTAACCAGCATCAATACCAGCCATTTCTGAAACGACACCACCTTTACCTTTTGTGATACTTCCATTTCCGTCTGTGTTTTTACCATCTAATTCCACACCTGCAGCACCAATTTGTAATCCAACGTATGGTCCAGCAAAGTCTGAAGAATCAGCTAGCGAAACAGTAGACGCAGCGCATAGTGCAAATACACTAATTGCTAACGTTTTTAATTTATTCATATTACTCCGATCGGTTGTTAGTTATAAAAAATAATTTTTTATAATTAATTAATGGATATTTTATAGCCGTAATTGACAGTTTATAAAAATATTTTTTTTTATTTACCCTCATTTTTTTAATTATTTCTAAAAAAACATGAAAAAAATGGATTTTATCATCAATTTAACATTGATTTATCTAACTAATTTACCATGTGTCTTTTTTACAACATATTTAACAAAAATTTATTTAAAAACGTTGTTTTACGTAAATTAATTAAAAATATTTAGTCTAAGTTGTAAAGATTCTTAAAATTCAAAAAAATGGTCAAAAACACTGGAAATACTTGATTAAATTTTTATAACGATTCTAAGAATTGATTTCTAATATTTAGTTTATCCAAAAAGGACATTCATTTTGAGAAAATAGCATTTTTTTTAAATTATCATCTAGTTTTAATACAGTTATAGACATTCCTGCCATTTCCATAGAAGTTGCATACCTTCCAACATAAGTCTTAATTATTTCAATATTTAACTTTGAAAAGTTTTCATGAACTCTTTTTGAAACTATATATAATTCCTCTAAAGGTGTAGCTCCTAAACTATTAATCATTATTGTTACTTTATCTTTGTCACTAAGTTTGAAGTCATCTAAAATTATTTTACATAAATCGTCAACTAATAGATCAGCTTTTCTTAATTTCTCTCTTTTAATACCAGGCTCGCCATGAATCCCCATACCAATTTCAATTTCATCATTACTAAGTTCAAAAGTAGGTTTACCAGCTTCTGGAAGAGTGCATGGAGATACTGCAACTCCAAGGGTTCTAATATTATTATTTGCGTCTGCTGCAATTTTAAAAACTTCATCCATAGATAAATTTGCTTCTGCAGCAGCACCTGCAATTTTAAAAACAAATATCATTCCCGCAATACCTCTGCGTTTTAATTTTTCTTCATTTTTAGCACTAGCAATATCATCTGCCACTATTATTGTTTTAGTTTTAATACCTTCTGAAGCAACAATTTCACAAGCCATTTCAAAATTCATTACATCTCCACCATAATTTCCAAGTATGCAAAGAACACCATTTCCATTGTCACCATTTCTTATTGCAGATGCTATTTGATCAACTGAAGGTGATGCAAATACTGAACCAACAGCACAAGCATCTAAAATTCCTTTTCCAACATATCCAGTAAAAACAGGCAAGTGGCCTGAGCCACCGCCAGATACAACTCCAACTTTATTTGAGGCTTTCTTAGCTCTAGTTATTACTCTCTTATTATCTTTTGCAAATGCATAAACATCAGGATGAGATTTTATTAGACCTTGAATTGACTCCTCAACAAAATTACTGGGTTCATTAATTATTTTTTTCATAAACTTAATTTAATCATCAATTTTTAAAATGTATATAGTAGATTTTTTAAGTAATCCATGCAATGTTTGTTGATATATGATCAAGCCATTTAAAGTTAGTATATCTGATCAAGTACTAAAAGATATTTATAAAAAAGTTAAAGATTATCCATGGCATGAAGAGCCAAATGATAGTGATTGGCAGTATGGAACTAATCTAAATTATATGAAAAAAATTTCCAAATATTGGACTAGTGAATTTGATTGGAGAAAACTAGAAACTAAAATAAATAATTTTTCAAATTTTAAAACTACAATTGATGATATTGAACTACATTATATTTATAAAAAAGGTAGTGGAAAAAATTCAATACCTTTATTACTTTGTCATGGATGGCCAGGCTCAATAGTAGAGTTTCTTAATATTATAGAAAAGTTAACTAACCCTGAAAAGTTTGGTGGAAAAGAAGAGGATTCATTTGATGTAATTGTTCCATCTTTACCTGGATTTGGCTTTTCTGGTCGCCCCTCTAGACCAATTGGTCCAAGAAAAATGGCAACAATATTTAATTCATTAATGACAAATGTTCTTGGTTACAAAAAATACATTTCGCAAGGGGGTGATTTTGGAGGAACAATATGCACTTGGTTAGCATATGATTTTCCAAAAAATTTATTAGGAATTCATATTAATATTTTAATTACTCGACATCCAGACGGACCTCAAACAGAAGAGGAAAAACAATGGCAGGAAAGATTTAAAAAAGAACAAAGAATTGAAGATGGTTATAGAACACAACAAGCAACAAAACCTCAAACATTAAGTTACGCAATGATGGATAGTCCAGTAGGAGTTGCAGCTTGGATAATTGAAAAGATACATGGCTGGTCTGACATAAAAAATGGTGACATTGAAAGCGTTTATTCAAAAGATATTTTATTATCAAACATTATGATTTATTTGGTAACCAAAACATTTAATACAGCATCTTGGATTTATTATGGTAGAAGAGAAGAGGGTGGAAGAGCACTTCCCAAAGATCATCTTCCTTTAACAGTTCCTACAGCAATTGCAAAATTTCCAAAAGAATATTTAGAATGGGCTCCTAAATCGTATGTAGAAAGAATATATAATGTTCAACAATGGACTGAAATGCCAACAGGAGGTCATTTTGCTGCTATGGAAGAACCAGACTTATTAGTAAAAGATATTATTTCGTTTGCAAAAATTTTAAGTTAAATTTTTAACTTTTATTTTTAATTATAAATACAAAAATTATAGAAGTTAACATCATTATCAATGCATAGGCTGCAGTTGGTACAATATAAACAGTTATATTTTCACCAAATATTTGAGTTCCAACAAAAAGTGCCAATGTTCCATTTTGCAATCCACTCTCTAATGAAATACATTTTTGTTGAGCAACTCCTGATGCAAAATATTTTCCGATATAAAAACCAATAATCATCATTGTTACATTAAGTATTAATACAACTAAACCAGCATTTAAAATATAAGATGCTACATTATCCCATTCTTCTATCCATATAGAAATGAATATTAATGAAAATAATATAATTGATATTTTTTGAATAGTTGGAGCTTGTTTATCAATAAAATCTTTTGCAAAATACTTAATTAACATTCCAATTATTACTGGCACTGTCACAACAGCAAACATTTTTAAAGCAATACCAATCATTGATATTTCTTTAACAATATTTATTTCAAAAAAATCAATGGAACTAAACATTATAAATGGAACTGAAATAATACTAATTAAACTAACAACTGCAGTTAGTGTTATTGAAAGTGCAACATCTCCATTAGCAAATTTAGTAAGAACATTTGATGTAACACCACCAGGTGCACAGGCAATTAGCATTAATCCGATAGCAATCTCTGCTGGTAGATTTAGCGCTAGTGATATAATTAATGCTACAATTGGTAGTAAAATTAATTGAGAAACAAAACCAACTAAAAAATCTTTTGGAATTTTAATTACTCTTATAAAATCTTGGATAGTTAAAGTCATTCCAAGCCCTAACATTATAAGAGCCAAACCTATCGGTGCTAGTTTTGTTGCAATTTCCATATGAACCTACTCAAAAAAAAGAAATAACTTAATTTCTTTTTATTTTAAAGTTTTTTTTTATATTACTAAGAAGTGATCATAATATTGCAAGATTGAAAATTTTGGTTGAAAAATCTGCTAATCGATCTAACACAATATTTTGTAGCGGGATAAGCTCTGTTGTACCTTTTTCTGTTAGCTTATAATGCTTCTTATTATCAATAGATAAATATCCTTTTTTTACTAATTTTTTTAATTTTCTAACAACTGTAGCTCTAGGTATGCCCGTAATATCAGACATTGATTTTGCGTTAAGTCCTAATCCATCACTAGCATACAAAGTTTTAATGAACAGTTCTCTTTCCAATTTTATTTTAGTTTTTTTTTGAGAATGCAAATGTTGATTAACCACGCATGAACCCCAAATATGAAAAGATTCTGTGTCGCCAAAAAATTTTTTATAACCATGTACCATTGGAATTTGAAGTTCATAATAAATTTTCCAAACATGTGAAAAATTATTTTTTATAATTTTTTCTAATTTTTCAGAACTTAGTTCTTTTGATATTTTTTTATTATCTTTTAAAATTTTGGCAAAAATAGCCAAAAAACGACTAATTCTTTTTACTGAATTAATTGGTTTTGCAAATGAATAGGCAGACCTATCAATTATTATTTTTTTCTTAATTCTTTGAATAACACGACTATTTTCTAACTCATTAATTTTTCTTCTCGCAGATTCTTTTGGAATACTAAGTTGTTCAGATATTTCAGTTATATTAAATTTTTCTATCTCAACTTTATCTTTTGAATAAAACTCTTCAAAACTTAACTTAGTAAAATTTCTTGAATAAAAATCTAATGTTTTTTTAATCAAATAGATAGTTATGAGAAATTTATCATGATCTTTAAATTGTGCATAAACAGTATTCAACCATTCTAATTGACTAGATGCCCAATGAGTGCCAATTACATTATAATTAGCTTTTAATAAATCTAATGTTTCTTCATAATAAATTTGGTTCGATATATCTGGTATTCTTTTTTCCATAATTTAGAAAATATTAGTTAATTTATTTAATGCAAACATTCCAGGATCATCCAGATCTTTGGTTTTGTCTTCAAACATTCTTGCCCTACCAATTAAAATTTTTTTTCCTTTAAAATCTTCCAAGGCTTGTTTGGTCGCTATTTTAAATAATTCTGAATAATTAGAACTATTATTTTTAAGCTTTTTGATAATACTATCTAAACTATCTGCAATTGTTTTGTCTCCTAATTTAGTTTTACCTCTTTCTTGAATAGTCTTTAAAGCTGTTTCAAAAATATTGATAATATCTTCGTGATTACAATTAGTTTTTCCTTTAAGATTTTTTGAAATATTCATAAATGCAAATGCAATCAATGTACCAAAACTAGAACCAGATTTTTTTACAAATGCTTGTGAACAAAACATAAAGTTATGTCCTAAATCTTCTTTGAAATTTGATATATTTGTATTTATTTCCTCTAATCCATTTAAAATTGTAACACCTAAATCTCCATCACCAATTTTTCCATCTGCATCATTAAATTCATTATGAGAAAGTTTAGCTTGGGTAAATAGTTTTTTAAATATATTTTCCATTACCTTTTGGTCTAACATTAAATTAACCTTTTCCACGCCAAGGAATAGTTTTGTCAATTATTTTTCTAAGTGTAACGTCAAATAGAAGTCCTAACATACCCATTACAAATATAGTTATCCAGATTACTTCATATTGAAAATATTTCTTAGCAACATTTTCAACAAAACCAATACCAGTTGTTCCTGCTAAAAATTCTGCAGCAACCAATGTTCCCCAACACATACCAATTGCTACTCTTACACCAGTTAGAATTTCCGGAAGTGAATTCGGAAATATAACATACCTTAAAATTTGCCATCTAGATGCACCCAATGAATGAGATGCATGTATTTTTGATAATTGTGTACCTGACGCTCCAGCTCTTGCTGATATAATCATAATTGAAAAAGAAACCATAAATAATAAAAATACTTTTCCAACATTATCAATTCCAAGAACGGATATTATTAATGGGGCCCAAGCAAGTGGAGGCACTGGTCTATATAATTCAATTAATGGGTCAAAAAAACCTTTAGCAAATCTATTTAAACCCATAAATAGTCCAAGAGGTACACCTAATATTATTCCTATAACTAGTCCTAAAAATACCCTTAAAAATGAATCCCAAATATGACCCATTGGAATAGGTATTTTAAATAGTTTAAATTCACCGGTCGCTACTTTTAAAACTTTGCTTTTAAAATTTGGTTTTACCGTTCCATCACTACTATGAACTGGATATTGACCAGGAACAATATCTGCAATCCAATCTGGAATAATAAAACCTATTATTTTACTCACATCCATCATTTCATACCAAATTAATGGAATATTTTTAAATCCTACACTTGGTTTTAATAAAAGAACAAATTTGTCAAAAGTATCTGAAGGTTTAGGCAACCATCTTCCTGAACCTTGTTCAGAACAATTGGGTCCACTTGAAACAATAGTTCCAGCTGGAAATAAAAAGATATCAACTAATCTTAAATTTCCTTGTTCTTTTTTTTGAACGTTATCAAATTCAATAATTGATTTTTGCATTTCATTAAGTGTTTTAGGTGGAAAAATACTTGCGTATTCAATTCTTCTTGCGATTTTAAGAACATCTTTTGCTAGAGCTGATGCAATTTCATGTGTATCGTCCAAACCTGATCTATATTTTTTAATATCATCTTTAAGATTTTTTATTGCTTTTTTATACTCTGGGTTATGATTTCTTAATTTGAAGAATTCGTCACTTATTATTTTCAACTCCTTTGCAGCAGCGTCAAATTTTAATCCTTTTTTTGTCTCTGGGATTGTTGGAATTTCTACAGTATTTTCTACTGCAGTACCTGAGGCTCCCCATCCTCCTTGTTTTTTAATTGCTTCAATTCTTTTATTTTCCTCTTCAATACTTTTTATTGGTGGGTAACCAATTTTTTGAAAATCTTCTGTTAACCAAGTAATTTTATTCGTTAATTCTTTTATTTTAACTATTGTGTTGTTTTCTATAAGCTTTTCATTAGTTAATAATGGAATTGTTTTTTTAGTTTTTTCTATAAAATCTAAAAGTTTATCTTTATCCTGGTTACGTATATCAGGAGAATTTTTAATTTCTTTTGCTAATTTATTAATATTTTTATTTTCACTTTTAATTACAAAGGTACTTTTAAATTGTCTTTCTTCAATAGGAAATAAATATTTTAGAGAGAGTAATGAGTCATTAACTTTTCCAACTTGACAAAGTTCATTAGCTGATTTTGGATAAAAAGCTTTTGCAATGTCCCATGAATAATAAAGCCATACAAGTAATATAAAACTACTACCAACTATAATCCAGTGAGTTCCTCCCTTTGCTCTTTCAGGATTTCCAAATACTGCATCAACTTTTTCATTTTTAATTAGTTTTCTTCCATATAAAATACAGCCAATTATCGCAAAAAAAATTAAAAATGTTATAATTTGTGTAAACATATTAAATTTCTTTACCCATTATTTCTTCTTCCATTTCCCATATCATCGATAGAATTTCTTCTCTTTTACTTGAAAAATCTTTATCATTTTTTATTTCCCTTAAATCTCCATTCAATCCCATCGATGCAAAAGGTAAATTATATTCTTTATGTATACGACCTGGTCTTGGTGCCATTACGTATAATCTTTCACCAAGCAGTAATGCTTCTTCTACAGAGTGAGTAATTAGAATTATAGTTTTTCCAGTTTCTTTCCAAATTTTTAAAACTAAAGACTGCATTTTTTCTCTAGTCAAAGCATCTAAAGCTCCTAATGGCTCATCCATTAAAATTAAATCTGGATCATTAATTAAACACCTTGCAAGAGCAACCCTCTGCTGCATTCCTCCAGATAGTTGGTAAGTAGGTGTATTGCCAAAGCCCTGCAAACCTACAATTTCGAGCCATTCTTCAACTTTTTTTGCTGTTATAACTGGATCTTCTTTTTTCATTCTTAATCCAAAGTTTACATTCTCAGCAACAGTCAGCCATTCAAACAAAGCACCTTGTTGAAAAACCATTCCTCTTTGAACGCCAGGACCATTAATTTCTTCTCCACCAAGAACTATAGAACCAGATGTTGGTCTAAGAAATCCTGCTGTAATATTTAATAGAGTTGTTTTTCCACAACCTGAAGGACCAAGAACTGTTAAAAGTTCTCCTTTTTTAAGTGTAAAATTTAGATCTTTTAATGCATGAACAGTTTCACCTTTTGGGGTTTTAAAAATCATATTTAGATTTTTAGAAACTAAATCACTCATAAAATAACTTTATATTTAAATTTTATTAAAAAAATAGGCACCAATTGATTTAATTGGCGCCTATTTAATTTTGTTTTACTCTTAATACTATAGAGGTAAGAAACTAGTATCTACTGCCCCAGAAGGAGTACCCATTCCTTTTAGGAAGCCGTCAAGATTTCCACTCTCCATAGATGTTTTTGTTTCTGCTGGTGTTAGAAACTTAAATCCACCTATAGTTTCTTTCATGTCTCCAAGCTTCATTTCAGCATCTTTAGCAATAACATTCATATCGCTTTTACCTGCTGCATATCTAGCATTAGCTTCATGTGTTACTTCTATGAAAGTTCTAAGCATACCTGGGTTTTCTTTCATAAATTTATCAGTAACAGATGTAATATCTATACCTAAGATACCTGCATCACGAGCTTCTTGAACT
>MDSV01063767.1_pt1 | contig 11459 bp, 8 predicted proteins | sample 810851 | NCBI WGS metagenome assembly MDSV01 (sample SAMN05326640, study PRJNA326480) | marine metagenome | isolation source: seawater | place: Atlantic Ocean: North East | collected 2012 | reverse complement strand
TCCTCCAAAGGCCATACCAAATACGGTAGCTAAAATAATAACGCCGAGTCGACTCGCAGCCTGCACCTCAGGGAAAAACTCTCTAACCACTAGCGCATAAGACGGCACGATGCCCCCTTGGAATAAACCGAACATCATAGAAACGGCATAAACTGATATTAATGAGTTAGCTCCTAAGAAACACACCAATGCTAGACATTGCAACGAAGACCCTATGAGTAACGTCATTAATCCACCCAACCGATCAGATAGCCATCCAAATCCCAGGCGGGATACTAATCCACAGGCTAACATTAAGGACAGCATTTGCGCACCCACCGCAGAACCATAACCACGATCTCCACACAGAGCTACTAAGTGTACTTGAGGCATCGCCATAGCAATACAGCACGAAACACCTGCAACACATAATAGAGCGGTCAATTTATTTGGGGTTAGTCCTAAATCATACGGACTTCCTTCACTCCCACCTGAGGCAATACTCGCCGACTCATTCGGCTTGCGGTTTAGAAAGAAAATAAGTGGGAACATTAACCCTGTACTGAGAATACCTATAAAAAAATAGGTTTCTCGCCAACCTATGTCTACTAACATAGATTGCATCACCGGTGGCCAGACGGCCCCAGCCAAATAATTCCCACAAGCACATATCGCAATAGCCAAGCCTCGACGTTTAGTAAACCATTTTGAAATGTCAGCAAGCAATGGGGCGAATACTATCGCGCAGCCAAATGCGCCGATCTGTATATGAGCTATACTCAACAATACTAAGCTAGTACTTAATCCTGCCTGAATATACGACAGTCCTAAAGTAATCGAACAAGCTAAGAGTGGCCTTACTATGCCGTACCTATCAACTATTCTGGTAACGATGAGTCCGCCAAGTCCAAAACCAGCCATCACCATTGTGTAGGGGATGGACGCTCCGCCTCGACCTATATTGAAATCCGCCTGAAAAGCCGGCAGTACTACCACGACGGCATACATGCCAGCACTCCCAATCGTCGCGATTCCCAAGCTTGCAAGCAGGCGCAACCAAGCATAGGACGAATCTATCGGAGCAACTCTCAAGTGCAATGACCTTAGGCTATAAAATCGATAGAGTCGGTATAAGGAACCAATACACTACTCCACACTATTCTCAAACAACTCGGGTGCTTGATCTTTCACCTTGGCGCTGTCAGTCCAATATCTTTTAGCCCAAATTCCTTGATAAGGCTCATCTTCCAAAGGCATCCTCCAAGAACGCACCTCCGATTCAGACAGTTTAATCGAACAAAGTGCCCTCGGTTGGTCATCTGTACCATCTACATAATTGTTAGCATCTTCTTCAGGTATATACCGCTGTGCAATACGTCGGTAACGATCTCGCCAAGCATCGTCATTCCCGACTTCATGATCGATAATAGCAGTCCCACGCATCACTACTTTTCGATAAGGAAGGTCAGGTTCGTCCATGCTTAAAGCGATCCGCTTATCATTCCGAATATGCTTTAGCCATTCGCTATGCTGCCGAGGAGTAAACCAAATACGTCCCTCTTCATGAACAAACCAAATAGGCGTAACTAACGGAGCCCCTTCTCCATCCACGGTCGCAATGTTCATAATGACTCCTAGCTTTGCTAGAAACTCATCTCGCTCTTCATCATTTAACTTAGGCATGATCGTCCTCCCCATCTTCTTTAAAAATTTAGATCTCATCCGATAGATCTACAGATTACACTGAGATCAGTATGGTCGTCCACGCGTTTGAAAGGCTCCCTCAGCTCTTCAAAAACCTACCCGAAACTTAACTATGTAGTAAATTTAAGACCGAATTATGCAACTCGGCGCTAGCCGCGGCTAACGCCCTACCCCCCGAGCGCAGAGGCCTACCCTCCCAATCAGTAACAACGGCACCAGAGGACTCGATAATAGGAATCATGGGTGCTATGTCGTAGTAACCTAAATTAGCCTCCAGCACCAGGTCAACAAACCCCGCGGCAAGCAAGCAGTACCCATAGCAATCTGCTCCAAATCGAGTGAGTTTTGTTTTCCTAGATACTCTCTGGAAGGAATCGAGTTCATCTCCCAACTCAAACATCTCAGGAGTTGTGGAAAATAGTGTGGCTTCATCAATAGTAATCCCGACGCGGGACTTAAGGTCAGTGACTCCCTCTGGACGCACAAGTTGTGCTCGCCCATTCCCACCGATAAAACAGTCTCCCACAAAAGGCTGACTCATCATACCGTATATCGGCACGTTATCTTTAAGCAGGCCTATTAAGGTACCCCAGGTCGGCATTCCGGAAATATAAGACCGCGTACCATCTATCGGGTCCAATATCCAACACCACTCACTGGCCCCAAGTGTCTCCCCGAACTCTTCTCCAACTATCCCGTGCGAGGGGAATCGTTCTTTTATTGCCTGTCGTAACGCGGACTCAGCCTGCCTATCAGCCTCCGTCACTGGGTCAAACCCTTCGCCCTCGATTTTATTTTGGACCTCACCACCGAGTCTAAACCTAGGTAAGGTCTCTTGCGCGGCAATATTTGCCAATTCTCTTAAAAACAACCAAATTTCATCTGGAGCAACATTGTTCATAACGAGCCAACTTAAGTCAGTACTTTTGATTACAAAATAATGATCGCATTGAAAAGGAAGATTGCCAATCAGTAAATATAACTTCCCGCGCAAATATGGATGGGGTTACTATACATGTTCATGAATAATAAGAAACGTGCGACAGTATCTAAATGACTTCAGTAATAGAAAAAATTTATTCGACATTAATTTTAAAATTCCCAGTAGTAACTATCCTCTCCCTTGTGTTAATCCTCTCTGGAGTAGGATTGGGAATAAAAGACTTCAAATTAGACGCGACTACTGATGCCCTTTTGTTAGAAAGCGATGCTGACTTGCGGTCTTTTCGTGAGATGGGTATGCGCTACAAAACTCGTGAATTTCTGTTTGTAGCCGTTGAACCGAATTCTGACATCGTATCGAAGGAAAATATAGACTTTATAAAACGCCTGCGAGACGATCTTGCCAACGTCCCACAAGTCTATGACGTCATATCTATGTTAGATATTCCTCTGGTCAACAATGTGCAGGGCTCTCTCGCAGAAGTCGCCACAAATTTTCAAACTTTACGCATGGAGTCAGTCGACGTTGTAAAAGCGCGGGAAGAGCTAACTGAAAGTCCGGTCTATCGGGATCTTATAGCTAGCGCGGATGGGTCTGTGACTGCCATGCAAATCTTCTTAAATCCTCACCCGGAACTTCCGCGGCTACGAAAAATTAGAGACGAATTACTTTTCAATAAGCACTCCGACCAAGGGCTAACGGAAGCACAGAATCAAGAACTGACCAAACTAGAGCCCGATTATCAGTCAGCCAAAGCAACCGCGGAATCATCAGCGCACGAGGCAATCGCGAGTATTAGAGCGATATTGGAGCGTTACGAAGCCGAAGACTCCGCAAAACTGTATTTAGGCGGACTACCTATGATAACTGATGACCTAATTACCTTTATAGGCAATGACCTGGTCACATTCGGCGCAGGTGTTTTTGCTTTTTTAATTATCATGCTGACCCTGATCTTTAGGGAAGCGCGTTGGGTAGTCCTTCCTTTTGCGAGCTGCATCTACTCAGGCACATTCATGTTGGGGCTATTAGGTCACTTAGGATGGAAAGTAACTATCATCTCTTCAAACTTTCTGGCCCTTATGCTAATCATCACGATGTCAATGAATATACATCTTGTCGTTAGATATCGTGAGCTTTTCCGAGATCAACCAAATGCTTCTCAGTCAGAACTAGTGCTAATGACTATAAAGCATATGCTGAAACCATGTTTTTATACCGCGATAACGACTATCATCGCATTTTCGTCGCTCATCATAAGTGGCATCAGGCCTGTTATTGATTTCGGTCTGATGATGACGATTGGGCTGATAGTTGTTTTCCTAACCTCCTTTTCATTGTTTCCTGCTCTGTTAGTGATGACTAAAAAGCGAGTGCTTCGAACTGGGGATTCAATAAACTATCCACTGACAGTAAAACTAGGTAAATTAACTGAGAAATATGGGAAAGCCGTCTTGGTTATCTCAATGGTCTTGGGCGTTTTGGGCATCACTGGGATGCAGAAACTTGAGGTAGAAAATAGCTTCATTTCGTATTTCCACGAGGATACGGAAATCCACCAAGGGCTAAGGCTGATAGATGAAAAATTAGGGGGGACGACTCCTCTGGATATTATTTTAAAGTTTCCTGATACTTTCGAACAATCTGAATATGGAATGATGGACGATGACCTAGCCGCACTTTTTGGTGAAGTGTCTGGGGAGATCGATAAAGCTGATTCCTGGTTTACGTATCATAAAGTAGACCGCATCAAAGCCGTTCACGATTATCTTGATAGTCGTCCTGAAATAGGAAAAGTTTTGTCTCTAGCATCTGGATTGCGAATAGCCGAACAGCTTAACGGTGGAAAAGAATTCACTCCATTTGAATTAAATATTTTGTATAAAAAGATCCCTGAAGCTGTCAAATCTACACAAATTGATCCTTATATTTCTATCTACGACGATCAGGCTCGAATATCTGTAAGAATCTTTGACTCAATGCCAAATTTAAGACGCAACGAGCTTCTAAATGAGATAGAACACGACCTAAAAAATATCATTGGACTAACCTCTGAAGAATATGAAATCACCGGTTTATTAGTGCTTTATAACAATGTTCTACAAACATTGTTTAACTCCCAAATTATGACATTGGGTGCTGTAATGGTGGGTATCATGATCATGCTAATGATATTGTTTTGGTCTGTTAAGGTTGCCCTGGTCGGGATACTGCCAAATGCATTGGCCGCGACAAGTATTCTCGGACTTATGGGGTGGGCTGGAATCCCTCTGGACATTATGACCATAACAATCGCCGCGATTACGGTGGGAATCGCCGTAGACGACTGTATCCACTACCTATATCGATATAAGACTGAACTGCCCGAATTGTCTGACCCAATTAAAACCATGCATTATTGTCACGATAATATTGCCAGAGCAGCCTTTTACACTACTCTTACTATAACGATTGGTTTTTCAATACTGCTTTTCTCAAATTTTATCCCTACAATTTTGTTTGGAGCATTGACTGCGGTTGCGATGGTTATCGCTCTACTTGCTGCTCTGACGCTCATGCCGAAATTAATATTACTTCTCAGCCCTTTTTCCAATCAAAAGTAATCTCAGAAAAAATATCACAGCTAGCATAGTGGAAAATTAGATCTTCTTACATTAGTATCAAGATTCACTCTAGAGACTTTGTTCTCTATGTAAAGAAATGGCTATGACTAATGTATTTTACATAGCGTAGGTTTTAGGCGAACAACATAAACCAGGCACGCATAAACAACTTAATGGGGAGATTAGTTAATATGAAAGACAAAGTAGTTAACGCTAAATCAGCTTTAGGCTTAGTTATTGGTTTCTTTTTACTATCGTGCTCACTTAGTGTTTCGAGTGATGAGACATGTATGTCGCCCTATATGGCTAAAATTGTGGGGCAAGAAGATTATGTCTATGTTTGGACTCTTGGTATAGAGGGCATGGGAGATGCACAAGACAAATTAGTCACTATCGATGTAAACCCTCGTTCAAGTAGCTACGGCGAAATAGTAGCCTCATTATCCGTTGGTGGTCGAAATGAAGCCCACCATTCAGGTCTCACCGATGATCGTCAGTACTTGTGGGCCGCAGGCTTGGATACCAACAAAATATTTATTTTTGACGTTGCTTCGGATCCAGCGAAGCCACGATTACACAAAACAATAACAGATTTTGTTGCTAAAACTGGAGGGGCTGTAGGACCTCATACAACGTACGCAATGCCCGGACGTATGTTGGTTACAGCCTTGTCGAATGAGAGAGATCACGGTGGTGAGACCGCTATGGCTGAATACACGAATGAAGGAGAGCATATAGCTACTTACTGGATGCCAAAAGATGGCGCTCTTAATGGCGCGGTTAAATCTGGAAAATATGCAGACGGCTTTGGGTACGATATTCGTGCGCTCCCGCAAAAGAATGTGCTTGTCACAAGCTCTTTCACTGGTTGGAATAACTATATGATGGACCTCGGGAAGATGATGGCCGATCCTCAAGCAATGGCTGAGTTTGGCAACACGGCGGTGATTTGGGATCTACATACGAGGAAGCCAAAACGTATATTGGATGTACCCGGAGCTCCGCTCGAGATCCGGTGCGCGTGGGACCCAGCACGCGAATACTGCTTCACTACTACTGCCCTAACCTCAAAAATTTGGCTAATACATGAAGTAGACGGTGTCTGGCAGGCTAAAGAAGTGGCTGACATAGGCGATGCCTCGAAGATACCATTACCAGTGGATATTTCGATAAGTGCCGACGATCAAAAGTTGTGGGTTAATACTTGGAATGACGGTCAAACTCGACTTTTCGATATATCTAATCCACATGAACCTAAAGAGATCTTAACTAAAAAAATCGGAGATCAAGTAAACATGGTGTCGCAAAGCTGGGATGGTAAGCGGCTTTACTATACATCGTCTCTATTAGGAAACTGGGATAAAAAATCTGGTAGTAAAGGTAATGTACAGTACTTCAAAGCCTACACTTGGAACGGACAAGCTTTGGTCGAGCAATTCTCTATTGATTTTTTGGAGAAAAATTTGGGGCGCCCGCATCAAATGAGATTTGGTGCTAAGGCCCTCTATGCAAATTTGCTCCCTCGTAGTGAGCCAACCAATGTGGCGTCGCTACAAAGATAAAACCGTTCTCGACCGGGACAATTGGCTTTGGTATGAGATCTACTGTAGCAACTATATATCTAATGCTTTTCTGCGCTCTGTGCAGAGCGCATGGAGACACAAAGCACGACATAGAGCCTATTGTGCTGGCTCCCGGGTACAGTGAATTAACCTACGCCGCGCCCGAGGTGGGGTCTTACGACCTACCGATAATAAAGTCTGCTACCGACTCTCAATTTATTGACTCTTTCGGGCGTCAGGGGACTTTACATGAGGCGATGCTCGGGCGTGTCACGGTATTGAGCTTTATCTACACACAGTGTCCTGACATAAACGGCTGCCCCTTAGCAACGTTTGTCCTAGGACAACTGGCAAAAAAGATACAACCCGTCCAAAATCTTTCTGAAAATGTAAAGTTTCTCAGTTATAGCTTTGATATGCCTAACGACACCCCAAAGGTACTGAGAAAATACGCAAAATCATTCCAACCCACGGGAAGTGACTGGTCTTTTGTCCGGCCGCTAAATGAAACTCAGTTGTCAAGGGCGTTGACTGGGTATAGTCAATCCGTTCAAGTCTCTGATGGACACACATTTTCTCATATCCTTCGGGTTGTATTAATTGATCAACAACTGAAAGTACGCAATATTTATAGCACCGCATTTTTACACTCAGAGACAATAATGAGTGACATCAAAACCTTGTTAAATGAAAACAATATTGCGGACAACCAACACGATTCGGACTATTGGGATGACTCTCAGGCTCTCGCAGAAAATAACGTGATGATGTCTTTAGGGTTGCCGCGAAAATCACCCCTGTCCGCGGCACGCCCGGGCTCAGTTGAATTAGGAAAGCGGTTATTTTTTGATCGTAGCTTGTCGCATAACAATACAATCTCATGCGCTATGTGCCATGTGCCGACACAAGGCTTTACTTCAAATGAGTTGGCGACTGCTGTAGGTGTCGAGGGACGTACTGTGAAAAGAAACGCTCCTTCTCTTCTTAACGTAGGCTACCTAAATCAATTATTTTATGACATAAGAGAAAACTCGCTTGAACAACAAGTTTGGTCTCCCCTATTAGCTAAAAATGAAATGGCCAACCCATCGATAGGATTTGTGATCGATAAAATAAAACAAAATGACGAATACAACGACGAATTTAATCAAGTTTTTGAACAAGGTGTTTCAATGTCAACGATTGGTGAGGCTTTAGCCAGCTACCAAAGATCGCTAATAGCCGGAGATAGTCCATTCGATCGGTACTGGTTTTCTGGTAAGCGAGACGCTTTGACAACGTCTCAGATCAAAGGTCTGTCAGTCTTCACAGGAAAAGGAAACTGTAGCTCTTGTCATCGGATCGATAAAGAGTATGCCTTGTTTACAGATGAGAAAGTACATAACACCGGAATTGGATTTGTTGAGGACTCTTTAACTGGCGCACAAAAATTATTCCGCGCTCACCTAGCAGAAGGCGTCTCTATAACCTATGACAGAACCCACGTGGAGCCTTCATCCGAGCCCGTACCTAGCGACTTGGGCCGGTACGAAGTCACTCAAGATCCTAAAGACCGATGGAAATTTCGTACGCCCGGCTTACGAAATGTTGCTCTTACCGAGCCTTATATGCACAATGGCAGCTTGGGAACGTTAGAAGACGTTGTCAGTTTTTACGACAAGGCCGAGAATCGCAATGGACTCTTAGATCCTTTAATTCAGCCGCTGCATTTGTCTAAAGAAGAAAAGCATAATCTTGTAAACTTTCTTAAATCGCTTACAAGTTCAAATGTTGCGGAGCTTGTAAAATTAGCAGAAAGAAACTAAACCATGAGTAGAATATCGAACATGAAATTATTGGAGCTTATGATTTTTTTCTCTTTGATTGTACATGCCACTTTGGTAAACGCGATAGAGACCTCCTCTTCCCCAAGTAATGCTGAGGTTTATTTTATCAGTCCAAAAGACGGCGATACGGTCTCAACAAAGTTTATTATCCAATTTGGATTGAAAAATATGGGGGTAGCGCCTGCCGGCATTGTGGTCAAAAATACTGGACACCATCATCTCCTTATTGACGTTCAGCAGTTACCTTCGTTAGAAGAGCCCCTACCAAACAACTCAAACATACGACATTTCGGCGCGGGACAAACCGAGGCGGTTCTAGAAATACCTCGTGGAGAACATACCCTGCAATTATTGTTAGGAAATCACGCCCATGTGCCTCATGAGCCCCCTATTATTTCTGAAAAGATAACGATTACAGTCGAGTGAAGAAATACAAACTAATTCCTACACGCTCGCAAAAATTTTTCGATTAGCCGTAAAACTTGTGCCTCTTGCTCCTGATGAGGAGCATGCGCGCAGTTTGAAAGATTAAAGCATTCTACCTCGCCCGAGACCCTCTCAGTAATGCCGTCCAGGTGAATTATTGTGTTATAGGGGTCATCCTCACCACGTATTGCCAAAACAGGGATCTTTATGAATGGTAAATACTCCTCAATATTCCAACATGAGAATTCTGGATCGGTCCATACACCTGACCAACCCCTAAATGCGCACTCGGTATTTTTGCCGTGAAATTTCCTGAGAGCTTTTCGTAATTTCCCATTCTCGTAAGCCGTTATGGCTTGCTCCACGGCAGTTACACATTTTTCTTCAGCAAATATATGCGGAGCTAGAAGAATTAGCCGCTCTGCTTGGTTATCGAGGTTCTTGGCACCTGCATATATTGTTGCAATCGATGCCCCGTCGCTGTGCCCTAATAAAATACAACGCTCAATCTCTGCAGCGTCTAGGATCTTGGGTAGGATCCTTACTGCCTCGTCCGAATGAAAATCGACTGAACGAGGCAACTTAATCGGTGAAGAGTTCCCATATCCGGCCCGTGAATATAGAAAAACAGATAGACCTGTCGCTTTACACAAGAGCTCAGGGAAGTCTTTCCAAGCCGAGACGCTCCCAAGGCCTTCGTGTAAAAGTACGATCGTGGACATTGGTTTAGTACCAGAAAGTTTGCGGTACTCTATAGATAGTCCGTCAATATTAAGGACACCGTCCTCTCGATGTATCAAACTCGCGCCTATACGTTAACGAGCCCTTCTCTGGTTGCCCAATCAAGCACACTAACCATTGCCTTATCGAATTTATCAAACATCTCATCTATCTGGGCCGACGTGATAATTAATGGAGGGCAAAACCCGATAGTATCTCCAATGTTCCTGACTATTAAACCATTTTCATGACAGGCCTTTGCTACTTGCATCCCCGCTTTGCCAAGGGTCGGGAACATCGCTTTAGTCGCTTTGTCACTAACCAATTCAACAGCCCCAATCATACCTATTCCTCGCGCTTCTCCTACTAAAGGATGGTCACCCAAAGCATGGAGCCGTTTTTGAAACTTATCAGACATTTCTGCAGCGTGGCCAAATATATTATCCCTCTCATATATCTCAAGTGTTTTAAGCGCCACAGCGCACGCGACTGGGTGTCCGCTATAGGTGTAGCCGTGGGCAAACGGACCCATTTCAGGCGAGGCATCTACGCACGCTTCGTATACCTCATTTTTTACAGCCACCGCGCTCAGTGGCTGATATGCTGAAGTAAGTGCTTTAGCGAGAGAGATAGAATCAGGGCTTAAGTTATACGTGTCAGCGCCAAAGGCGTTACCCGTTCGACCAAACCCACATATAACCTCGTCATCAATAAAACTCACGTCATACTTCTTCAAGACAGCCTGTACTTTTTCAAAATAGGTTTCCGGCGGAAGTATGACTCCTCCTGCCCCCATAATTGGCTCTGCTATAAAAGCCGCAATTGTCTCTGGCCCCTCTTTAAGAATTAACGCCTCTAAATTTCCTGCAAGTCGAGACGCGTAATCACTCTCACTCTCACCTGGCTCTGCTAGCCTGTAATGATGAGGCGTATCTGTATGTAAAAATCTTCCATTCGAAATAGGCAAATCGAATCCAGCATGATGCGCTGGAGTACCGGTCAGGCTTCCCGCAGCCAAGGTTATTCCGTGATAGCCCTTGATCCGACCAATAATTTTTTTCTTATTCGGTCTTTCTGTAACATTATTATAATACCAGGCAAGCTTAACCTGAGTGTCGTTAGCGTCTGAACCCGAATTTCCAAAAAAAACATGAGCATCTTCTATTGGCAGCATTTGTTTGAGTTTCTCAGCCAGCAATACCTGAGACTCGTGGCTTTTACCGCCGAAAGTAGACGAAAAAGACAACTTTTTCATCTGGTCGTAAGCTGTCTGGGCGAGCTCCTCGTTACCATAGCCTAAAGCTGTGCACCACAGCGCAGCAACACCTTCAATATACTGCTTCCCCTTGTTATCGTAACAATATATCCCTTCGGCTCGATCTATCATCATCAGGCCGGTATCGTGCACTTGAGCTAAGTGAGTCTGCGGATGGAATACGCTCTCCAGTGCTCTTTCCGACAAATTTGGTATCGATGCTGCCATTGCAATCTCCAGTCTTCTTTTTTCAGTTTAAATCACGTAAAAACCTGCTTGTTAATAAGTGACGACTCCATATCTATACTTTCTCACGTCGACACTCTCAACGCAAAGATATCTTGCGCCCGATAAAGCTCCTTTGCTCATAATGCTTATGAATATCGTACACTATTTCTAATTTGTCTAGAGAGTCGTCAGGAATATCGCACATTTTTCTTG
>MDSV01031731.1_pt1 | contig 11459 bp, 6 predicted proteins | sample 810851 | NCBI WGS metagenome assembly MDSV01 (sample SAMN05326640, study PRJNA326480) | marine metagenome | isolation source: seawater | place: Atlantic Ocean: North East | collected 2012 | reverse complement strand
CAACATCCCAACCAATTGATGTTTCAACTCTAGATGATTGCCACCTGCTTGTTGAATTTGAATCCTCTATCCTTGGCCCTTCGTGCAATGCAGGAATTGACCTCATAGAACCATACGGCGTGTTACCTCTGGGGCATTCCTTATTCCAACCAAGCATTATCGGTGATGCGGTTCTTACAGTTTCGACACCAGATGGTAACCTCGTTACCCAAAACGAGATTCATATCCATGAAGCAGACTTGTTGGAAAATTCTCTTGAACTCACGATTTCGACACCGTATGATGTGTACCCTCAAGGGACACTGCTGGAAGGCTCCTTAAGTCTGCACAATACTGGAGACGAGGGCGAGTTCCTCCGTTTCACCAACACGTGTCGAGGTTCGTTTTGGGTTGTGGATGAAAGCGGTGCTGTAGTGTTTGATTCATTGCAAAAAGCATCCTGTCGAAATACTGAGTTGGACGTTGTTATCGGAGCAAACTCACAGACTACATTCTCACTTCCATCATGGTCTTTTGTTGATGAAGCGGGATGTTCCTTGACGACCGGAGACTATGTTATTGTCGGTGAAATTACTGAATTTGGCTATGCAACCTCAACCACCGTCAACCATATTCGGGATGTTTTCTCAAGGTGTGGAGTTATGGATGCCCCTCAAACCTCCCTCCTACTTGATGCCACAGAAGGTGACCTTGGATTTGAATTACAACTCACAGGAAATGATGAACCTGTTAACATTGAATGGCACGGACGTTGTAAAGCATTCTTACACTTATGGGACTTAGATACGGATCAAAAAGTCTACGAAACGAAAGCACTCTGCAATGATGAAATTCGAGAAAGCTACACCGTTCGAATCGACTCAGATGATACGGTGATTTTCCAAGGTAATGAACTCGAGAATCTATCGTTGTCCGAAAGCAATTACCGCTTACAACTCGACCTTATCACCGAACAAGAAATCCTTGCTGAACAAACATTTAGTTGGCCAATTGTGAGCGACACTGCAGACGAACAAGATGTTGATCCGGGTGAAATTCCTGTTGCCCAAACACCAAGCGTATTGATCAATGGAGTTTGGAGAGGAGTACTCACCGCCGATGGAACCTGTTGGATGCTTGAGGATGAAGATGGCACCATCCAAATGCTCGCTCAATCTGCAATAACCAATTGGTTGCCAGAACGTGGAACAAACGGCGTGTATGAAGCCCAACAAACTGTTCCAAACGATGCTTGTTCACGATTTACTGCGGAGAGTTACACCCTGACCAGCATACTTCTCGAAACACCTCTCGTCGAAGAGGAAGTTGTTGTTGAGGAAACGAACATCGTCGAAACAGAAGAAGTCGAGTCCCAAGCAGTCCCTGATTGGGCTCCTCAAGCCGTTACCGTTCTGACCGTAAGCGCCATTCTCTCCATGCTTGGCTTCGCAGCCTTCAACAACGAGGCGATTCGAATCTCAACAACACTCACGGGATTGTGGTTGCTTGGATTAATCGGCAAAACCTCGGAAACCAGTGATGGACGATTCCAACGTGGACGTTTGTTAGGATATCTGACTGCGAACCCTGGTTGTCATTTCCGAGCTCTCCTTTCCGCATTGGAAATGAGCAATGGACAACTTTCACACCACCTCCGTGTTCTCGAACAAGAGGAAAGCATCTGGCGAAGAAAAGATGGACGTTTAGTTCGCTACTACCCTCTTACCAATACCCTACATCCTCTCCTTGAGGATGATGCTCTTCCAGTTCCAATCCTTGCACCTGACCCTCTTTCCTTGCAAGGAAAGATTCTGGTTCTGCTCGATCATGACAGCCAAATGGGTGACTTCCCTACTCAAGCCGAACTTGCAAAACGGCTCGACAAATCCCAACAATTGATTTCTCACCACCTGCGAACACTGGAGAAATACGGCCTCATTGAAGGTCGTCGAATGGGTATGCGCAACCGGTACAAACTCACCAAAGAAGCGATGTTCTTGCTCGAGACGAGCGAAGCCTACGTACAGAACGAGATGAGCCTCTGAATTCAATTCGCTGAGGTGGATTGAAGAAGGAAAGCATGGAGGCGTGTTTACCGTAGGATGTGGTGACATGTCGGATGATTTGAACACAACGGATGAACTTGCTTGGCAACAAGCATGGGATGATGCGAGCATTTTCGCCTCTTCCAACGATACATCCAAACCCAAATTCTACTGTTTGGAGATGTACCCTTATCCGTCCGGAAAGATGCATATGGGTCACGTTCGGAACTACTCTATCGGAGATGCAGTCGCTCGATTCAAGCGTATGAAAGGATTCAATGTTCTCTATCCAATGGGCTTTGACTCGTTTGGAATGCCTGCAGAAAATGCAGCTATTGCGGAAGGAGGTCACCCTCACGATATTACTGAGAAGAACATGGCTTCCATCACTGAACAAATCAAGCGTATGGGGTTCTCCTACGATTGGAGTCGTTTGGTCAAAAGCCACGATCCGAATTACTACAAGTGGAACCAACTGTTCTTCACACGCTTCTTCAAGTCAGGTCTCGCATATCGTGAATTTGCTCCTGTCAACTGGTGTGAATCGTGTTCAACCGTTCTTGCCAATGAGCAGGTCAAGGCTGGACGATGCTGGCGTTGCAACGGACCTGTTCGACAGAAGGATATGAGTCAATGGTTCATTGATATCACCAAATACGCTCAACAATTGCTCGATGGTTTGGATACCATTGAATTCCCAGAGAGCGTTCGATTGATGCAAGAAGACTGGCTTGGACGATCAGAAGGTGCAGAGATTGAATTCAAAATCGAAGACAGTGATGAGGTGATTCGTGTCTTCACAACTCGACCAGATACCTTGTTTGGTGTCACGTTTGTCACACTTGCACCAGAACATCCACTTGCTGAACAACTGGTCAAGGGAACAGCCTATGAGTCCGATTGGAAAGCCATGCACGATGTTTACGCCAACATGAGTGAATTCGATCGAATCAAGAATCTGAACAAGAAGGAAGGTGTACCATTAGGGCGCAATGCAATCCACCCATTGACGGGTGAAAAGATTCCAATTTGGGCAGGAAACTTCGTTCTTGCAACCTACGGCACAGGTGCTGTCATGGCCGTACCAGGCCATGATGAACGTGACTTTGATTTCGCCAAAACCTACAACCTTCCAATTCAGCGTGTTCTGACAGAAAACGATGGTGATGATGTCACTGAAGAGTTGGAAACTGCCTTCACTGGTGACGGTTATATGGTCAACTCGGGACTCGAAGAATTCGACGGTCACTTTGGTGACGATGCTCGAACTGCGGTCATTGATGCACTGGAAGCCAAGAAGAAAGGTGATCGTCGAATCAACTGGAAGATACGCCCATGGCTCATCAGCCGACAACGCTACTGGGGAACACCAATTCCAATCATCCATTGTGAGGACTGTGGTGCTGTACCGGTTCCAGAAGATCAACTTCCTGTTGAACTACCAAGAGATGTTGTCTTTGATGGGAAAGGAAATCCACTTGAAAGGTCCGAATCCTTCCTCAAGGTTGACTGTCCAGAATGCGGCAAACCTGCGCGAAGAGAAACCGATACAATGGATACATTCGTCGACTCATCGTGGTACTTCTTGCGTTATACTGATGCCAACAACCATGAACAATGGTACAATTCAGACATTGCTGACTATTGGATGAACGTTGATTTCTATTGTGGTGGTATTGAACATGCACAAATGCACTTGATTTACGCTCGATTCTATACGAAGGCTCTCCGTGATCTTGGATTCCATTCCATCGATGAACCGTTCAATGAACTCCTCTGTCAAGGCATGGTCAACAAGAGTGCCCCCTTCTGTGAGACATGTGCAGTCACCCTCTCAGTCGATCATGCTGGATCTCCATGTCCTCATTGTGATTCACCTTTGGGAGAGCGTTCTGCAAAGATGAGTAAATCGCTCGGAAACACCGTTTCTCCGGAACAAATGATTGAACAATTCGGAGCAGATACTGTTCGCTTGTTCATTCTCTTTGCAGCTAACCCAACAGCAGGCATGGACTGGTCCGACTCCGCTGTTGAGGCCAATCATCGAGTGATGCAGCAATTGCAAACGATGCCTGAACTGCTTCTAGGATGGGGCAAGGCTTCGCAACCCATCGATTCTTGGATGCTTGCTCGACTCCGACAGCGACTCATCCAATGGTCTGATGCAATGGATCGATACGATCTGCGTCGTGCTGTCGAATGTTCCCATTATGACATGGTCAAAGACATCAACTGGTACGTCCGCCGTGGCGGGGGCAATGCTGAGGTCGGACGAGAACTACTTCACGCATGGACTCACATGATCGGCGTTGCAACGCCTCACCTTGCTGAAGATTGGTGGGCTGATCTTGGCGGTGAAGGCCTCCTTGCAGCACATATCATGGATGATATCGAACCTCTCACCGATGAAGACCAGGCTCTTCTTGATGGAGAAGCACTTGTTCGTGACCTCTTGGAACAGGCACGAAAAGTCCGAAGCGTTGCTGAACGACACATCGATGGAGAAGCAACGGCCCTCACCATCGTCACCTCTGCACCTTGGCGAAATGAAATGGCTGAAATGGCGTTGGCTCACCTTGGTGAAGGGAATAATATCAAGTCGTTCATGGGCATATTGACTCAATCTGATCTTGCACAGGGGGAAACACGTGGTGAGCGTCTCGGATTTTGGAACAAGAGAATGCTCCCTCAAGTATTCAAGTGGGATGATGAAAAGAAACGGATTCTTTGTTCACCACTGAATGAAACAACTGTCTATGCGGATGCATCTTCCTTTATCTCAGAAGAACTTGGTCTTGAATCTGTAAAGGTTGTTCGTGGAGAAAGTCAAGAGGATGAAACAGGAAAGGCTGGCGTTGCAATGCCTCTTTCACCCGCATTCATCTATGCTTGATGGTCTTCTTCAACAAGTTCGGATTCTTCCGGTACTTCTTCCTGAACTGCTTCAGGTTCCGTATCGAGTGTTGGAACTGTCTTCTCTTGAGAGGTCTGCGATGGCGCCTCAACAGGTTTGAATCTCATGTAGGCCGCGACTCCTACAAGAATGAGGGTGAAGATTATCAAGAGTTGATTGAGTCCGAAAGAGGATTCAGGTTCTTCTGCCTTAGGTTCTGCCTCAATGACAGTACATCCTTGTTCATCCACAATCTCACCTAAAGCCGTGGACGGACAAAAATCATTCTTGTTGAGGATCCCATCTGAGTCTGTATCAGCTTGCTGGGGTGAACATCCCGAACCATCGACGATGGTCGTATCTCGTGGCGTCCGAGGACATATGTCCGCCTCATTCAGTACACCATCTGCATCATTGTCAATGTCTTCGACATCATCCACACACCCGTCCGTATCAAAATCTTGTGAGGGCAACACCGGCCCAACAAGACCACTTGGGCATAGATCGGAGATATCCTCAAAGCCATCTCCATCGTTATCGTCATCTTCAAGTTCATCATGGCAGCCGTCTTGGTCGAGATCGAGTGATATGTTTGAAGAATCCCAATCTCGATACCCTTTGGGGCACATGTCGAGCTGGAATGAGCCAAGCATATCGAGCATCCCATCGTTGTCATCGTCAGCATCATTGACGCTATCATGACAACCATCTCTGTCCCAATCATTGCTTTCGCTTGAATCCCAGAGACCTAAATCTCGTGGACATTTATCTTCAGCATCGAGGATACCATCGCCATCCTGGTCAGAATCACAAACGTCACCGAATGAATCCCCGTCCAAATCTTCTTGTCCACTATTCTCAATATTCGGGCAATTGTCCAACTGGTCAACGAACCCATCCTCGTCAACGTCGTAATCCGAGCAACCATCTCTTTCTACATCATTTTCTTCGGTTGAAACCCAACCGAGTGGGCCTCTTACACATGCGTCGAGGTGATCGAGAATTGTGTCGTTATCATCATCAAAGTCTTCATCGTAATCTCTACATCCGTCCTGATCATAATCCGTTGATGTGGTACTAGTCCAGCCTAATGCACCTTTTTCGCAAGCGTCTACAGAATCGATAATTCCATCATTATCATCATCATCGTCACAAGCATCACCAAAAACGTCCAAATCAAAGTTTTCTTGTTCTACGTTGGGTACCCGAGGACAATTGTCAATTCCATCCAACAGGCCATCCCCGTCAATATCTGTCTCATAGTGCCATATGCCTCCGTCTTGGCGGCCAATCTCTTCGATGGAATGATTACCAAAAACTCCTGTACCTTCATAGGTGAAGGTCGTCAACGTACCGCCAGAATTGGATGGTGTAATCTCATACACGAGGTCTCGACCCAAACTTCCTGCCATGATAGCCCAATCCCAACTCCCGGTTAGATTTTGCTCAGCAAGGAAAATATCTGTTCCAAAATAAGTGTCATCATCATCATACTCTTCGAGAATCTCATTTCCAAGTGTGAAACCCTTCGTAGTGATACCAGCGTAGATCGTAGAACCGGACGGTGTTCGATAGGCATCACTGAACATCTCGTACCCAATTCCTCCTTCCGTATTCACCGCCTTCCAGGCGCCATCGGTTGAAATGGTCGCTTGAACACCATCCAACCATTGGGATGTTTCTGTATAGTATTGACCGAAGGTGGCATTGCCTTCAAAGCCACCAAAAATCACAATGTCATTTTCATGACCAGCAACGCAACCAGTTGTCATATCGTTTCCAGTTCCTCCACCTTGTTGCATCCAAACCCATCCACTCTCGTTGTATTTGATAACAACGATATCCGTTCCACCGTTGGATTCAAGGGTCAAATTCTCAAATAATAAACTACCAAAAAACGTGAACGTAATGAACGTATCACCGTCCGAGTTCTGACAAAAACCTCCGAATGGTTCTGAGCCACTATCGGATTCTGTAGAATAATTTAGTTTTGAAATCCCGCTTTCATTGAAGACAAGAATCCCATAACTCGGCGCAGTCCCTCCGATCAATACATTTTGATCTTTCATGATTATCTCTTGAAACATAACCGCTGTATGAATCAAATCATTTTCATCGATATAGAGATCGGACATACGAACAGTATTTCGATTACCAATGCTTTCAGCCCATTGCCATCCTGTCAGAAAATCGTACCGGGCAATGAAAGCATTTCCTTCGTGAGAGTCCTCTTCCTTTTCCAAAGCAGGAAGGGAACCGAGTTGCATAGTGCATTCATTTTCGAGACTCCCGAGGCAATAATTTCCCGAAACAATGAGGTCTCCGTCACTCAACATACCGAGATTTGTGACAGAATCGACACCAATACTTCCAAATGATAAACTGAAATTCCATTCATTGGTTTCGTTGAGTATAGCAATAAATGCATCCATATCATCGAATGTTGTCTGACTTGATTCATGACCCTCGTCGCCAATCAGAATTCCAGATGTGAAGGTTCCACCAACGACGGTAGAATTGTTGCTTAATGGTACATGAGAGGTGATGACATCGTCAAGGAATCCTCCTATTGGTGAAACCCATCCAAGTGCTTCGACTTCTCCAGAGGTTGAAACAGGTGATTGTTCAGAGAGATGAGATTCGAATTGAGCATGTGAAATTGTTGATGCGAGGAGAAGCAAAACAATGCCAACCGCTCGAATCATGCTTGGATGATGTACTGCCACTTCATGAAGGTGTTGCGTTGTTGGCAGACAATCAATTTGTGACGATTGGTTCAAAGACGGTCGGCGGTGAGGCGTAGATATGTCCCAAGGTCGACGAACCAACAAAGGTGGCCAAAGGGGAAATCGGAACCGCCGAAGATACGGTGGTCCAAGAAAGGCAAACGTGATTGAGCAGTCCAAGAAAGAACTGAACGAATACAATAGCCGGGCAAATGACCGATTCGATTATGCGAAAACAGGTGTTCAACCCGTTGGTCTCCCGGATGATCCAGAAGATGTCAAGTCGTTTTCATTTGAGTGGAAGTGTAATCCCGTACCTCTTTCTGATGAGGAAAAGATGGCAGCATTTGTTGTCCGAAAAGGCGAGTTTGGATGGCTTAATGATGATCGCGTCGATGAGATTGCAGACTATGCCGAACCGCTCTCAATTTCGGCAGACCAGGCTCTCTCCCTCCGTTCAGCCCTGCTTCAGCAGAAAACAGTCTACGGCCATCAGGCAATGCGAAATCGTGGCCGACAAATCCATCGTGATTACAAGCAAGGTATGTCCGTTGTTGAACTGTCGAAGAAATATGATTTCCCTCCAATGAATATATTTCGTCAAATCCTTGCTGAAAAGGGGTGGTCCAAATCCAAAATCAAGGAATCCGTTCGTGCCCCGTCAAGGTTTTCTGAACGCGAACGTAAGGAGTTTGAGGAAGCGGAAGAAGCCGATCGGGTATCCAATGTAGACCAAAGTGAGACCCACCTTCGTGCAGACGTGTTTGAACATATTCTTGCCGATTGGTTCGAAGCCCAAGGTGTGCGACTTCGAAGACAACCTGAGCTTGTTAAGGAACAGTCAAGTGATTTGGGCCGCCCAACGGTTACGCCAGATATCTTGTTCTTGGATCATGTCGAAATCAATGGACAACCGGTCGCTTGGATTGATGCTAAGCATTTCTACGGAGCAGATGTTGGTTTCCAGAGAAAGAAAATGCTCAAACAGATGATGCGTTACATCAACGAATGGGGAAGTGGAGCAATCGTGTTTCGGCATGGATTCTCAGAGAATTTGTACATGGCAGGCGTTACCATGCTGGATGCAAGTCCACTCGATCTTACAGAATTGGTAGATCGGCCCTAGACAATGCGTTGAGGAGCTATGCTCGTTAGTATCGAATCCAGGTTCATGGATTCTAAACGATTTGATATCTGTTTCAAATCTTCTTCATCCAATGGTTGATTTGCCTTTGAGGGAAGGAGTACACACGATGTCCCAAGCATGCACAACCTTGCTCGAGTGGTTGCCTGCAATTCTAGTTCATTAAGCACAGATTGTACGTTCGCAAGCATCGATTGACGCGAAGGCTCCTCCAACATTTTGGATACGCGTCCGAAGGTCTGCGATTCTTGTAACAAAGCATTCCAAGCAGTCGTATCCCACTTCTTCGATGACAATCGATCGACTGCTGAATCTCCTGCCCGAGTTATGTTCATTTTCCATTGAGGATGGTCGATGTACTCTGATGTATGCTTCGCTTCATCGGATCGCCAAATCAGCAAGACTGGTGATTCGAGAGCGAAACTGAACGCAACGCCCGGTGACGGGGGGGAGCCGGGGTGAGTGCGAAGTTCAACTCCACCAACGAATAAGCCCAAGACATCACCTAAACCACCTGAGTAGCGACGCTCAATATGATGAGCGACTCTGAAATATTGTGGAATCGAGCCTTGCTTCGTCATCTCATAGCAAGCAAGGGCGAGCGCTGACAATCCAGCAGCAGACATTCCAAACCCCTGGCTCAAGGGCAATTCGATATCAACTTCAATGGAATAATTTGTATCAAATGGAAGCAGACGTGCTTGTCGTAATTCATCAATCAAATCAACATACATTGTTTCATTTGCTTCTTCTCTCGATGCAATGCCTTTGATGTTGAGGTGAATCTCACCTTTTGCTTGGACTGGAAGAATATCTTGATCCCATCCAGCCATTACTTGGCCTTCTTCGATCGCAGTGGTGCGACCTGTTTCCTGAATCGAAACTTGAACGCCTTTTTCGAGGCAAAGCCCTGCCCCTCGACTACCTTGGTTTCGCGGGAGAAGTGCGTCATCATGAATGGAGAACAGAAGAGTGATGTGTCCACCGACCCGAACTGTTGCCATGGTCAAGCCATCTCACTACGAATCATCAAGATGGCGGAGAAGTCAGTCCCCGAATCAAGCAAATGCTCGTCCGAAGTCTTCGCCAAGGTTACTGAAGCGAGACTTGAGTTCTTCGATTGCAATGTTGAACACTGCTTCTGGAGCAAGTGAACCATCGGTCTCGAAAGAGAAGACGAAACTACCGTCAACCTTGTTGAGGACGATTGCTTCATCGAAGTCTGCATCACGTCCGGTTCCATGACCGACTTGGTGAAGTGCTTTTTCAATGTCGAGAACGGTGGAGATATCGGTGCACTTCTTGTTAGAGAAGAGTTTTGCATCGATTGGTCGGCCATCGGAGGTTGTAAGGTTGAGATCGAAGAGAACGGATGCCTTCTTTGGCTTCTTGAGTTCAGCTTCATAACACGGTTGGAAGGTGACAGCGGATGCTGCAGCCCACTTTGCGTGATCTCGACCTCGTCCAAGAGTTGCGAATGCAATGAATTCAAGGAATTGGCCTTGAGCAAGGTAGGTGATTGGGATGGATTTCATCTCTTCACTGATGTCAAAGAGTGGATCTGAAACGTTGGTCAAGTCACCAGCACGAACAACTCGGTATGGCTCATCGCTGTCTGCAGATGGACCTTGGACGTTGAGTGTGTAGAGAACTTGACAGTTCGGGCAGCCCTTGTCTTCTTCAGCAAGGTCCATGCAGTTTTCACATTCGTCAGGGAAGGCCATGCCTTCATCAGGTTGTGTTGGAATTGGAATCATGGCCAATCGGTGTGCAATGACTTCATCAGGAAGTGCGTTAACAGATTCGAAAATCTCGCCCCGGTTGTTGTCTTGGTTAACGCCGAGCGTAAACATGACCTTACTGATGGCCATCTTTGGAACATCAGCCATGATTGCACGGCGGAGTGCATTCACTTGGGATGCATCCGTACCTTCGATTAGAATCTTCATTTTGTTACCTTTTGGGTAACCGTCAACAGCGCTTGCCTTCATGTTCATTCCTCCAAATCAGACACGTCGTCCACGTCGTCCACCCTTTTTCTTGGTGCCATCGTGGGCGATTGGTGTAACATCCTCAATACGAGTGATGGTCATACCTGCACGTGTAAGTGCTCGAATAGCTGCTTGTGCACCTGGTCCTGTATTGTTGGACTTGTTGCCACCTGGTGCACGATACTTGATGATCAATTGTGAGAATTCCTTGTCCTTGAGCATGTCAGCAAGACGCTCAGCAGCACGAGTAGCAGCGAATTGGCCACCACTGTCCTTGGACGACTTGACAACTTGTCCACCGGAACAGGTTCCAATGGTTTCAGCGCCGGTAAGATCGGTTGCTGTCATCAGGATGTTGTTGTAGGAGGAGAAAATGTTGACGATGGCTCGACGTGTCATCAGGCCTCACCTCCATCATCTTCTGCACTTGGTGCTGCATCTGCAGCCTCTTTGACTTCATCAGCGAACGGCTTGGTTGCTTCTGGGTCAACTTCCTCATCTTCAGCAGCGTACTCGGCCATTTCACGGCGTCCGTCGATTGCCTTGCGAATCTCGTGGTCAGGGTCGTTCAAATCGCTGGAAGGATGGTATTGGATGATTTCTTCCTCGTCACGAGTGACTGGGTAGGAAGGGATGGTGACCTTTTGATCGCCAATGCAGATGTGACCGTGGGTCACGAGT
>MDSV01126105.1_pt1 | contig 11460 bp, 10 predicted proteins | sample 810851 | NCBI WGS metagenome assembly MDSV01 (sample SAMN05326640, study PRJNA326480) | marine metagenome | isolation source: seawater | place: Atlantic Ocean: North East | collected 2012 | reverse complement strand
TGTATAAAGAGACCAAGTAATTACACAAACTAGCATCCACAAATCGCCTTTATTAAAACTTAAAGAAATAATTTTTTGAATATCGCCGTTAGAAATTATTGATCCAATTCCTATAATCGACAAGAGTAGCCCCAGTACTTGAAAAATATTTGTTTTCTCGATTTTCATCAATGATGAAAGAACTATTGTAGCAGCTGGAATAGCTGCTAGCATTAGAACTGCATTTATAACTTGTGTGTAGTTAAGGGCAAAATAAACTACTGAATTAAAAGTGCTAATTGTAATTACCCCCATAAAACTAATTACAAGCCAATTTTTTTTAATATAAGATAAATTGTTAAAGATCTCTTTATAGGTGAAAGGTATCAAAATAAACCAAACTGCAATCCATCTAAAAACATTAAGTGTTAAAGGAGGAATTTCAAATAGAGTTGCAAATTTTCCAATAATAAAATTACCAGACCAAAATAACGTGGCTAATACTAAAAATAGATAAGCTAAGTAATTTTTTGACAAATTTTCTCCTATTTAAATCTTGAAGAGCTATAAGGGGATAAATCTAAATTTGTTTTTTCTTCCGTTATAATTCCAGAAATAATTTTGCCTGTTATAGCTCCTAATGTCCAGCCTAAATGATGATGTCCAAAAGCATAAATTATATTTTTATTTTTTAAAGAAGGCCCTAAGACTGGAAGAAAATCTGGTAATGTAGGCCTAAAACCTAACCATTCATCTTCGTGCTCATTAAGTTGTGGCAATAACTCTTTGGCACATTTCACTACATAATCAATTCTTTTTTTTGAAGGTGGATTTTCAAGTCCACCAAGTTCAACTGTTCCAACTGCTCTAAGACCTTGGTTCATAGGAGTCATACCAAAACCTCTATCTAAAAAAATCACTGGTCGAGTTATTAAATGTTGCATTTTTTTAAAATGCACATGATATCCTCGCTCAGTATCTAAAGGAATATTTTCATTTAATTGATCAGTTAATTTTTTTGAAAAAGCACCACATGCAATTACAGTTTTTTCAAATTTATAATCTTTTGAATCAGTTTTAATTAAAGTTTCTTGATCTGATAATTGTTTTAAACTTTTAACATTCTCTTTTACAAATTTTCCACCTCTCTTAAAATACTGTTCAAATATTTTTTTTGTTATACCGTAAGGATCTTTCGCGTGAATAGCATTCTCATATAGGATACCTTCATGGAACACTGGATTTAAATTGGGTTCTAAGTCTAAAATTTCACCTTGATTTAAAAGTTTCTGTTTAATACCAAGTTCATCTCTCACCTTAATTTCTAATTTTCGACTTTTTAAATTATCTTTAGTCCAAATATAAATTATTCCTTTCCTTTCAACTAAGTTGGTTGTATCGATTTCTTCAAAGATTTCTTCGTAAGCATCCATAGATAAATTTAAAATTTGATGCATGTATTTAGCTGTATGCATCATAGATTTTTTATTACAGGATTTTAAATAACGTAAAATCCATGGAATCATTTTAGGAACATAATTCCATCTTAGTGCTAGTGGTCCATATGAGCTAAATAACATTTTTGGAACATCATACAAAACATCTGGTCTATTAAGTTGTAAAACAGCGTAAGGAGAAAAATGGCCTGCATTACCATAAGATGTCATCTTGCCAGGGTCGTTTCTGTCGAAAATTGTAACCGAAACTCCCTTCTTGATTAATTGTAGGCCAATACAAACACCTTGAATACCTGCCCCAATAATTCCAACTGATTTGCATTTGTAATTTTTCATACAAACTTTATATTCCAAACTTCGATTGATTTGTAGTGTGGTAGATTATACGTTAACTTCTGAATCTTTAATTGCTGTTGTAGGTTTCCCGTTTTTCTTGCTTTTCTTGTCTTCTTTTTTGGAAAATAAAAAATCCCCTGTCTTTAAAGATTTTTCCACAGATGCAGTTTTCTTTATAAATCCTTCTATGTCTGCGCCTTCCTCGGTTCTTAAATTTGCTCCAAACATAATGTCACCTTTAACAACACCGGTTGCACCTATTACAACATTTTGAGCAGCTATTTTTCCATTTAAATGTCCGTGGACCTCTACTCTATCAGCTTCAACCTCGCCAGAAATAGATCCTGTTTCCTTTATAACAACTTCTTTTGAAAAAACCGGACCTTTTATTAACCCAGCTATGTCTATAGCTCCTGAGCTGTTTACTGTTCCATCTATACTTACAGTCTCACTGATTAAAGATCTCTCTGTATCTTTTCTTTCGTTGAAAAATTTATCTTTTTTTGATCCAAACATTTTTATAATTAAGGAAAGTTAATCATCAACTTATACAATCAACAAGCCATATATTTAGCAAAATGTTCATAATGGGTCTTAATTTTTAGTTCACCGGATGGTCTTTGTGGATCCTACATGACATGGCTACCCCTAATCCAAACATGATAGCTAACATTGATGACCCTCCATATGAAAGTATAGGTAATGGAGAGCCTACTATGGGTAGTAAACCTAGCACCATCCCTACATTTACAACCACATATAAGAAGAATGCTGAAGCAAATCCATAGCAATATAATTTCCCAAAATTACTTCTAGTAATATGTCCAATGTTAACAATTCTGGAAGTTATTAAAAAATATAGCAAAAGAACTGAGACTGAACCAAAAAAACCAAATTCCTCTGAAAATAAAATAAATATAAAGTCCGTATGCTTTTCAGGTAAAAAATCTAAGTAGCTTTGTGAGCCGTTTAAGAAACCTTTTCCAAAAAGGCCTCCTGACCCTATGGCTATTTTTGATTGTATAATTTGATAACCAGCGCCTAATGGGTCTCTATCAGGATTTAAAAAAGTGAGAATTCTAGCCTTTTGATAAGGTTTCAAAAAGGAAATGGCAATTGGTGCTAGAGACAAAAACAAAATAGACAAATAAGCGAAGAATTTAATTCTTACTCCCGCTAACCAAGCCACAATCATACCTCCTAAGGCAAGTAAAATTGATGTTCCAAGGTCTGGCTGCATAACTACGAGCAGCACTGGAGCGAGCAATGCAGCAATCGGTAAAAACAAATATCTAACTCTGTTTACATCATTTGTAGGAATCCTATGATAATATTTAGCCAAAAATAATATCATAGCTATTTTCATTAATTCAGAAGGTTGCAAATTTATAAAATAAAAATTAATCCATCTTTGAGAACCTGAACTGCTTAAACCAAAATATTTAACTGCCAAAAGTATAAAAAAAATAACAATGTAAATAAGAATGCTGCTTTGAAACCAAAATTTTACAGGAATAAATGAAATAATAAAAAAAAGTAGAAAGAAAGCTATAAATCTTATTATATGATTTTTAGTATGGTAATCAAATTGACCTCCACCAGAAGAATACATGGCAAACATGCTGATAATACCAAGAACTAAAAGTAAAAATACAAGAAAATAATCTATTGAAAAAATTTTGTCTCTAAAAGATAAGTTAGAACTAATTGATCTAGATGTATACATTACGTTTCCTCCCCAACTGAAATATTTTGAGATATTCTAAGCTGATCTCTTTCCAAAACTTTTTTGATAACCTTTTTTGCTATTGGTGCTGCAGCTTTACTACCTGAACCTCCGTGCTCAACTAAAACACTAATGGCATACTTCGGATCATTGTATGGGGCAAAAGCAACAAACCAAGCATGATCCCTATCTAAATATTCTAAATCTTTTTGTTTAACTTCTAATTCTCTTTGTTCTGCAGTAAATTTTTTAATTTGAGAAGATCCTGTCTTACCAGCAAACATAAATTCTTTAGTTTTAAGTCTAGAAGCGTAAGAAGTGCCGCCCGGTTCATTAGTGGCAGCAAACATCGCATCTTTTACAAAATTAATATTTTCTTGATTTCTAAATAATGTCTTGAGATTAAAATTTGATACAAAAACATCTATGGGCAATGGATCGTTGGGATTTTCATTCTTGTATTTAATATATTCTTTAAGATTATTTCTCTCATTATTTGAATCTATTAGTAATCTTGGTTTAATTTCATATCCTCCATTTGCAATTTGAGCTGTCATTAAACAAAGTTGTATAGGGGTGCTCAAAAAATATCCTTGGCCAATACCAGAGTGAAGTGTTTCCCCGAGATACCAATTTTTCCCTATATATTTCTTTTTCCATTTAGTGTTAGGGACAACACCTGCTTTTTCTTCTTTAAAACCCTCTAAAACTTTTCTACCTAATCCAAATTTCTTTGCTGTTTCCGAAAGTCTATCGACTCCGAGTCTTCTTGCGACCTCATAAAAATAAATATCACATGAGTGTTGTATTGCTCTTCTCATTCTCACAAAACCATGGCCTTTTTTTTTCCAACAATGAAATTTCTCTCCGTAAAAATCAATGGAACCTTTGCACTCAACAGTTAATTTCGGACTTAAGACATCATTTTCTAGAGCACTTAGCGCTACTATTGTTTTAATGGTTGAACCTGGTGGATATAACCCTGCAAGTGACTTGTTCATTAGAGGCTTGTCTCTATGTTCTAATAGATAATTCCAATCTTTTTTTTTAATTCCATGAACAAATAAGTTTGGATCATATGTTGGAGAAGAAGCTAAAGCTATAACATCTCCATTATATATGTCCATAACACAGACGGAACCGCTAACATTTTTAATTAGATCTGAAGCATGTTTTTGAACTTCTAAATCAATACTTGTTCTATAACTCTTTCCGGCTTGTCCGCTATCAATTTGAATTTGCTTAATTCTTTTTCCATAAGCATTTACCTCATATCTTTGAAAACCAACTTTTCCTATAATTCCTTCATCTAATTTAGCTTCTAAACCAGTTTTTCCAACTGTTATTCCTGTGACAGCCATATCTCTTAGATATTCTTTTTCCTTCAAATCATTAGCACTCACTTTCGAAACGTAACCAACAATATGAGATGTAGAATCATCAGGATAAACTCTAGCTACGGAAACTATAGGTTCGACACCTTGAAGTTCATGCAACAATAGGTTTACTCTGGAAAATTCAGACCAAGTTAAATTATCAGACACAATGAGTGGCTCCCATGGTTTTTGTTTTGAAGTTTTTCTTTTTAAAGCAAAAACTCTTTCGTTAGATAAATTTAAAATATTTTTTAATCTAAATAGTAAAGTATCAAGATCAGAGGTGTTTTCTGGAGTTATGTGTAACTGATAAACTCTTCGATTAGATGCTATTTCTTTATTAAAGTAATCTTTTATAACTCCTCTTTGTGGAGCCAATTTCCATTCTCTAAATCTATTTTTGTCTGAAAGTGTTCTGTATTTTTTACTTTCATTAATTTGCAAAGAAACTAGTCTTCCAAAAATACCAAAAAGAACGATTACTTTGGCTGTCGAAAGTATAAACATTCTTCTGCTAATTAATTTTGATTTGCTACTTCCAGTTCCTCCTGATGAAAAGGTAATTTTACTCATTGAATTTTGCCATCATTGTTGTTTTATACCATGTAAAAATTGCCCAAAAAAATGGGAAGAATATAAAAGTAAAAAGAGAATTATAAAATAAATCTGTATAGGTAACACTAAAATTACTAAAATTACTTATCAAAATTAAATAAGTTAAATTTGAAAAGAATATTGCAATTGCAAAAGTGAACCAATCTGTAAATAATGTCATCTTTACTGTAACTGTTCGAATATAAGAGGCAACAAAACATATAATTAGATAAGTTAGTGCGCTCATTCCTAGTGGTAATCCCATGATTATGTCATTAACAATACCTGCAAAAAAAATGTGTCCATTACCTAGAATGTCTGGTTCTCTTAGAGCCCAGTAATAAATTATGATGAATTGAATGTTGAAAGATAAAATCTCAAAATTATTGCTAAAATCAGTGTCTATTTCACTAAAGGACAAATAATATAAAAGTACAAGAGGTACTAATGTTAAGATTTTTATTTTTAAATTTTTATAAATAAAAGCCATTTTAAAATTCTCTGACCTTTCCAGAACTTTCTAGTGTTATGCTTACAAAATTTATTTGATTAGGGTCGGATAGTAAATTTACTAAAATTTTTTCATTTTGGATTTCAGTTGTTCCTATTGAAATACCTGGATTAAAAATTCCGTCTTTCCCAGAGGTAAAAATTAAATTGCCATTTTGTATTTCATATGACTCAGGTAAATATTCTAATATAGGATTCTCAGTTCCATTACCTGATAAAATTGCCTGAATTCCCTTAGGTTCAATGGTCACTGGTATCTTGCTATTTAGATCATTTAATAGCAAAACTCTTGAAGATAAAAAATTTACCTCCACAACTCTTCCTACTAAATGCTTTGATGCTGATACAGGCATTCCTTTTTTTATTCCAGATTTGCTCCCTTTATTTATAATAATTGATTTTAAAAAAGGACTATCTTTATCTAACAAAACTTTTGCAACAACTGCAGAATCTTGAATAATCTGATCAGATTCTATTTCTAAAATTTTCTCTAAACTTTTGTTTTGATTTTTTAAAAACTTTAAATTTAATTCTTTGGATCTAAGAACATTAAGTTCTTCTTTTAAAATTTTATTTTCTCTATAAATATAAAAATGATCTTTTGTTTTTGTTTGTATGAAGGAAGCAAATCTGAAAGGTGATGATGCAGCAGAAGAAATTCTATAGACGGCATCATTTAAAAAAGACCTGGCGTTATCCATAACCTTGTTTGGATAACTATCAAAAAAGAAAATTAATGCAGATATACAGATTAAGAAAAATAAAGAAAATTTCTGTCTTGCTCCTCTTTGAAGAAGAGCTGAGCGTATAGCTATTCCAAAATCTTCTCTACTTGACGACATTTAATTTTGTAAGACAAATTAATATTCAGATAACATTGTAGAGAATAATTCTTCGTTCTCTAATGCTTTTCCAGTACCAATTGCTACACAAGACAAGGGATCATCAGCAATCGTTACTGGTAAACCTGTGTCCTTTGAAATTAATTTATCAATATTTCTAAGTAATGAACCTCCTCCAGTAAGAACCAATCCCATATCAACTAAGTCAGCTGAAAGTTCTGGCGGAGTATTTTCTAAAGCTTCTTTAATTCCACCCAACATTTGACTTAAAATTGGCATTAATGCCTCTGAAGCATCTTCTTCGGTTAAAGCAATTTCTTTTGGAGTACCTGATCTAATATCTCTTCCTTTCATAGAAAAAGTATTTGTTGAAGTTGGGACCGCTGTTCCAATTTCTTTTTTAATTTTTTCTGCTGTAGAGTCACCAATTAATAAATTAAATTTCTTTCTCATATAGTTGATTATAGATGCATCCATAGCATCTCCTGCTACACGTAAAGATTTTGAATAAACAACTCCTCCTAAAGACATGACTGCTATTTCAGTAGTTCCGCCTCCTATGTCAACAACCATTGAACCAGTTGCTTCAGAAATCGGAAGGCCAGCTCCAATTGCAGCAGCAATCGGTTCTTCAATTAATTGTACTTTCCTTGCTCCAGCTGCCAAGGCAGAGTCTTGTATTGCTTTTCTCTCAACAGGAGTAGATCCAGTCGGTACACAAATTAAAATTCTAGGATTTGCAAAAGCAGTTTTTTTATGAACTTTTTTAATAAAGTGTTTAATCATTTCCTCAGTTACAATAAAATCTGCGATTACTCCGTCTTTTAAGGGTCTAATAGCAGAAATATTACCTGGGGTTCGTCCTAACATAGTTTTAGCCTCGTCTCCTACAGCTAATACTGATCTTTTTGCTCCATCTGACATAACGGCAACAACTGATGGTTCATTTAAAACTACTCCTTGTCCCTTTAAAACAACAAGTGTATTTGCAGTTCCAAGATCAATTGCCATGTCTTGAGACCACATAGAAGAAAAATTTTTTGCAAAACTCAACATTTTTTATATTCCTTTCAATTTTTGCTCTTCGCGTGTCGAGGAAGATCCTGCAGGCGGAGGAGCGGTTTTTTTTCTCTTAATAATCATCTTATTTAGTGCATTCAAATATGCGTTTGCAGATGCTACCAAAGTGTCAGTGTCAGCTGCTTGTCCAACAGTTGTTTTTCCTTGTTCTTCAATTCTAACACTAACCGTTGCTTGTGCATCAGTTCCTTCTGTTACTGCGTGCACTTGGTATAATTGAAGACTTACGTTATGTGGGTATAATTTTTTTATACATTTAAAAATAGCATCGACTGGGCCATCTCCAGTTTCTGTAGCTTTTTTAACTTCACCATAAACCTGTAAAGTCATATCTGCTTTTTGCGGTTCCCCAGTTCCAGCAAATACCTTTAGTGATTTTAACTTAACAACATTTTCTTCTTTGATTAAACTATCGTCTACTAATGCAGCGATGTCTTCATCATAAATATGCTTCTTTTTATCTGCAAGAACCTTAAATTTTCCAAAAGCTATTTGAATTACATCATCAGTTATATCAGTATATCCGAGATCGCTTAATTTATCTTTAAAAGCATGTCTGCCTGAATGTTTTCCCATAACTAAAGAAGTTTTTTTAACACCAACACTCTCGGGAGTCATAATTTCATAAGTGTTTCTATTTTTTAACATTCCATCTTGGTGAATGCCTGATTCATGTGCAAAAGCATTTTTTCCAACTATTGCTTTATTGAACTGGACAGGAAAGCCTGTAGCATTAGACACAACTTTTGAAGCCTTGCTCAATAATTTTGTATTAATTCCTGTTTTAAATGGCATCAAGTCAGGTCTTGTTTTCATGGCCATTACAATTTCTTCAAGTGCAGCATTTCCTGCTCTTTCTCCAATTCCATTTATTGTGCATTCAACTTGTCTTGCTCCAGCTACCACACCGGCTAAAGAGTTTGCAACAGCTAGTCCTAAATCATTGTGGCAGTGAGTAGATAGAATTGCTTTGTCAATATTTGGAACTTTATTAATTAATGTTTCTATAATCTTTTTAAATTCAGATGGGACTGAGTAACCAACCGTATCAGGTATATTAATTGTTTTAGCTCCACATTTAATTGCAAGTTCAACCGTCTTACACATAAAATCCATATTCGTTCTTGTTCCATCCTCACATGACCATTCAACATCGTCAGTAAATTTTCTAGCATAAGTAACATGTTCTTTAATTGAGTCTATTACTTCTTCAGGGGATTTGTTTAACTTATGTTTCATATGAAGATCGCTAGTAGAAATAAAAGTGTGAATTCTAAATCTTGGTGCAGCCTTCAAAGCTTCATGACAAGCATCAATATCTTTTTTTGTGTGCCTTGATAATCCAGCTGGAATAGAATTTTTTAAAATTTTGCTTATAGCTGTTACAGCTTCAAAGTCTCCTGGTGATGCAATAGGAAAACCTGCTTCGATGATATCAATACCAAGCTCATCAAAAATTCTAGAAATCTGAATTTTTTCTTCAAGACTCATTGATGCGCCAGGTGATTGTTCACCATCTCGCATTGTCGTATCAAAAATGATTACTCTATTTTTATCTTCCATATGGTTAATTCTAAGTTTTTTTATAATACAATTTATACGATAATTTGCAAAATATATTTACAAAAGTTAGAAAAATTTAAGATCAGTATGGGTTAATTCTTGGATTTATCTACCAATTTATTCTTGCCAATCCAAGGCATTAGATCTCTTAACTTTTTACCCACCTTCTCTATTGAGTGATTAGCTAAGTCTTCTCTCATTTTTAAAAAATTTTTCTGCCCTGACTCACATTCTTTCATCCATTCTTTAGTGAATTTTCCAGATTGAATATCCTTTAAGACTTCCTTCATTCTTTCCTTGGTCTTATTGTCTACAATTTTTTTACCTGATACGTATTCCCCATATTCTGCAGTATTAGATATTGAATAATTCATATTTGCAATTCCACCCTCGTAAATAAGATCAACAATCAGTTTCACTTCATGTAAACATTCAAAGTATGCCATCTCAGGTGGGTAACCAGCTTCTGTTAATGTTTCATAACCATTTTTTATAAGTTCAACCAATCCACCGCACAAAACAGTCTGTTCACCAAATAAATCTGTTTCGCATTCATCCTTAAAAGTTGTTTCAATAATTCCAGACTTACCTCCTCCAATAGCTGAAGCATATGACATTGCTAGATTTCTAGCTTTACCTGAACTATCTTTATGAACTGCCATTAAACAAGGAACTCCTCCTCCTTTTTGATACTCACTTCTAACTAAATGTCCAGGTCCTTTTGGTGCAACCATAAAAACATCTAAATCTTTTCTGGAATTAATTAAATTAAAATGAATATTTAGACCATGAGCAAATGCTAAACTTGTTCCTTCTCTCATCCTTTGTTCTATATGATTTTTATAAATTTTTGACTGTAGTTCATCGGGTGTTAAAAGCATTACAACGTCTGCCCAGGCAGCGGCGTCTGATAAAGACATTACTTTTAACCCTTCACTTTTAGCCTTCTTTGCACTTGGAGAATTTTCTCTAAGAGCAACAACAACTTCTTTTACTCCACTATCTTTCAAGTTTAAAGCATGCGCATGACCTTGGCTTCCATAACCAAATATTGCAATTTTTTTTTCTTTTATAAGATTAACGTCAGCATCTTTTTCATAATACATTTTCATATTTTTCTCCGTCTTAATTATTTGAAAATCTTTGGTCCTCTAGTCATAGCTACTGCTCCAGTTCTAGATACACTTGCTAATCCAAGAGGTCTAAGGTTTTCAATTAATTTATCAATTTCTCTTCTTAAAGCAGTTACCTGAATAACTAAAGACTTTTTTGATTTATCCAAGATAATAGAATTATATTTTTTACAAGCTTTTCTAGCCTTTTTTCTATTTTTTTCAGATGAAATTACTTTAAATAAGGCCAATTCTTTAAATAATATTTCAGGATCATTCCTAGAAAAATCAGCAACCTTGTGAACTGGTATTAATTTTTTAAGCTGGAGTTTTATCTGCTCCACGACTTGAGGGGTTCCCGAAGTAACTATTGTAATTCTTGAAATATGTTTTTTTTTATCAACTTCAGCTACTGCTAGTGACTCAATGTTGTAACCTCTACCAGAAAACAAACCAACCACCCTAGCTAAAACTCCGGCTTCATTGTCTACCCAAACTACTATTATATGGTTGTCAATTTTTCCAATTTTGCCTGGTTCACTGTAAGCTGACTTAGATTTTCCCATTATACTAAAATTTTTCCTTCCTCAGATACTTCTTCTTCCTCTTGATCTTTTTCTCCCAATAACATTTGATTATGTGGCTTACCCGATGGAATCATTGGAAAACAATTCTCATTTTTATCAACTACACAGTCAAAAATTACTGGCTTATCAACTGATATCATTTCTTTTATTTTCTGATCAAGTTCATTTGGTTTTGTGGCTCTAATTCCTACACACCCATAAGCCTCAGCTAATTTTACAAAATCAGGTAATGCTTCTGTATAACTTTCTGAATAGTTTTTTTCATGCAAAAGCTCTTGCCATTGTCTTACCATTCCCA
>MDSV01021242.1_pt1 | contig 11460 bp, 10 predicted proteins | sample 810851 | NCBI WGS metagenome assembly MDSV01 (sample SAMN05326640, study PRJNA326480) | marine metagenome | isolation source: seawater | place: Atlantic Ocean: North East | collected 2012 | reverse complement strand
TCATCCCTTAACTAATTAAGGTCTTTGATTTATCTTATAAATTATAAAAGAATCAAAATTTATGAGTGAACTAAATAATATTTTAAGTGATTTTGAGAGTAAATTTTCCTCGATTAAAAACAAAGATGATTTACAAAATTTAAAATCAGAATTTTTTGGAAAAAACGGGTCTATATCAATTCAGTTTAAAAAAATGGGCTCACTTAAACCAGAGGAAAGAAAAAAATTTGCTAAAAATCTAAATGATATTAAAAATAGACTCACATCTCAGATTGAAAAAAAATTTAAAGAGTATGAAAATGAAGCTATAAATGAAAAGTTAAAAGATGAGAAAGTTGATATAACTTTACCAATTAGATCTTCTCAAAATGGAAAAATTCATCCTGTGTCCCAAGTAATTGATGAAATTTCCTCTATATTTTCAGAAATAGGTTTTTCTGTAGCCGAAGGACCAGATGTAGAGACTGAATATAATAATTTCACAGCACTAAATACTCCCGAAGATCATCCTGCAAGGGATATGCATGATACTTTTTACTTAGATAAAAATAAAAAAACACTATTAAGAACGCACACTTCTCCCGTTCAAATAAGAACAATGTTGAACGGTAAACCACCATTTAAAATTATAGTCCCTGGTAGAACGTATAGATGTGATAGTGATCAAACTCATGCTCCAATGTTTCATCAATTAGAAGGTCTGCACATAGATAAAGACATTACTATGGGACATTTAAAAGGATGTTTGAACTATTTTATTAAAGAATTTTTTGAAGTAAAAAAAATTAAAATGAGATTTAGACCTAGCCACTTTCCATTTACTGAACCATCGGCTGAAGTTGATATTGGTTATAAAATCCAAAATGGTAAAATAGTAATAGGAGAAGGCGACAAGTGGTTAGAGATATTAGGCTGCGGCATGGTTCATCCTAATGTTTTAAAAAATACTAAAGTAGATCCAAATAAATTTCAAGGCTTTGCTTTTGGAATGGGAATAGATCGTCTTGCTATGCTCAAATATGGAATTAACGATCTTAGGGCTTTCTTTGAAACAGATTACAGATGGTTAAATCATTTTGGTTTTGACCCACTAGACATTCCCACTAATTATAGAGGTTTAAGCAGATGATTTTAACACTCTCTTGGCTAAAAAACCATTTAAGTACAAAAGCTAACATGAACGAAATAGTTGAAAAACTTACAAATATTGGACTCGAGGTAGAAGGAATAAAAGATAGTTCTGGAAGTATGTCTGAGTTTAAAATTGCAAAAATTTTAAAAGCAGAAAAACATCCTAATGCAGATAAGCTTAAGCTTTGCGATGTGAGTATTGGTGGATCTTCAATTGTAAAAGTTGTTTGTGGTGCAGATAATGCAAGAGACGGTTTAATTACTGTATATGCCCCTCCTGGCACGGTGATACCTAAGTCAAAAATGAAGTTAAAAATAGCTAAGATAAGAGGTGTTGAGTCTAGAGGTATGCTTTGCTCTGAAAGCGAACTTAATCTTTCAGATGAGAGCGCTGGTATTATTGAGCTAAAAAATAAAAATTATAAAATAGGTAAAAGTTTTTTTAAAAGCTCTGGAGAAAAAGTCATTGATTTGTCAGTTACGCCAAACCGGCCAGATTGTTTAGGTATACGGGGTATTGCTAGAGATTTAGCTGCTGCAGGAGTTGGTAAGCTAATTGAATTGAAAAAAAGCAAAATACAACAGAAAAATAACCAAAAAATCAAAATATCAATCACTAAAGAAAAAAATCAAGGCTGTGATGCCTTTGGTAGTTGCTTAATTACTGGAATCAAAAATCAAGAAAGCCCGAAGTGGTTAAAAGATAAAATTAATTCTTTAGGACTTAAACCAATTTCTGCAGTTGTTGATGTAACAAATTACGTTATGTTTGATTTAAATAGACCTTTGCATGCTTATGATGCCGATAAAATCGACAAAGAGATAGTTGTTAGGAACTCTAAAAATGGTGAAACGTTCACAGCTTTAGATGATAAAAAATATACTCTAGAAAAAGATATGTGCGTTATTTCGGATAGAAGTGGGGTTTTAGGATTAGGAGGAATAATAGGAGGAACTAGATCAGGCACTGAACTTGAAACAAAAAATATTTTGTTAGAATCTGCTTATTTTAATCCATTATCAATCAGAAAAACTTCAAAATTGCTCGGTCTTGAAACTGACGCGAAGTATAGATTTGAAAGAGGTATAGACCCAAATTCGATGCTAGATGGTTTAAAAATAGCAACCGACTTAATTCTTAAAATATGTGGTGGCAATGCAAGTAAATTTAATATTTCTGGAAAAAAGGATTACAAAAATAAGTCAATCGATTTAAGTATTGAAAAATTTAAGAGAACAATAGGTTTAACCATAACCGAGAGCGAAATAAAAAAAATTTTAAATTCTCTTGGCTTTAAAACTAAATCTGGAAAGAAAATTGTAAAAGTACAAATTCCTACTTGGAGACCTGATATAAATCAAGAAATAGATTTAATAGAAGAGTTAATAAGAATTAAAGGCTTCGATAAGATAGGACTAATTAAACCTGAGAAGACAAGAGTTAAAGATACATTAAATTTCCAGCAGAAACTGTTTCACCTTGGACAACGTTGCGTATCTAATAGAGGCTATTATGAAGCTGTTACTTGGTCATTCACAGATCAAAAAATTGATGATCTAATCAATGATAATAATAATTCTATATCTATATTTAATCCAATTTCTAATGATCTCAATGTTTTAAGGAGATCAATATTCTCAAACTTACTTTTTTATCTTAAAAAAAATCATGACAGAGGTTATCAAGACATCGCTTTATTTGAAGTAGGCCCTGTTTTTTTTGGAAAAAAACCCGGTGAGCAAAAAACCGTAATCGGTGGAGTTAAGTCTGGTCAATTAAACAAAAGAAGTTGGTCAGAAAAAACAAGAAATGTTGACATTTTTGATATTAAGACAGATGTATTCAAAATCCTATACGATATGGGATTAAAAGATGATGACCTATTTGTTTGTGATACCTCAAAAAACTGTTACCACCCCGGTAGATCCGGCTCAATTAATTTAAAGTCGAATAATGGTCCACTGCTTGCTCATTTCGGAGAAATCCATCCTTCAATTGTTTCTAAATTAGATTACAAAGAGAAAAATATTTATGGTTTTGAAATATTTCTCGAAAATATTCCTGAACCAAGTGAAAAACTTAGAATATCAAAAGAAAATTATAATTTTTCCGATTTTCAAATTTCTGAAAGAGACTTCGCTTTCGTAATCGACAAAAATTATCAAGTAGGGACACTCAATAAAATCATAAAAAATTTAGATAAAAGCATCAAATCTGTAAATATTTTTGATGTTTTTCAAGGTGGAAATTTACCAACTGATAAAAAATCAATTGCAATAAATGTTTCAATTCAGGCAGAGGATAAAACTCTTTCTGATCATGACCTAAACCAAATAAGCAACAAAATCATTAAAGAAGTAGAAAACAAAACTGGCGGGAACATTAGATCATAATGTCAGATATAGATAGAATTCGTAATTTCTCAATAATTGCGCATATTGATCATGGCAAGTCAACAATTGCTGATAGAATAATTCACAAGTGTGGGGGTCTTACCGACCGTGAGATGAAACAACAGGTTCTCGATTCAATGGATATTGAAAGGGAGAGAGGCATAACAATTAAAGCACAAACAGTAAAACTTAAATATAAATCAAAAGACGGTAAAGAGTACACTCTTAATATAATTGATACGCCTGGTCATGTTGATTTTGGATATGAGGTTAGTCGCTCTCTTTCTGCTTGTGAAGGATCTTTATTAATTGTTGATAGCACACAAGGTGTTGAGGCTCAAACTTTAGCAAATGTTTATCAGGCTCTTGAAATTAATCATGAAGTCATTCCAATTTTAAATAAAATAGACTTACCAGCATCAGATATTGACAAAACTAAACAAGAAATTGAAGAAGTAGTTGGTATTGATACTTCAAACGCTATTCCATGTTCGGGAAAAACAGGCGAGGGTATTGATGATATTCTTGAAGCAATAATTAATAGCCTGCCATCTCCGAAAGGAAAAAAAGAAGAAAAACTTAAATGTTTATTAGTTGATAGTTGGTATGACAGCTATTTAGGAGTTGTAATTTTGGTAAGAGTTATTGATGGTAAAATTAAAAAAAATATGAAAATAAAACTCCTATCTAATAATCAAGAATACATAATTGAAAAAGTCGGCGTTTTTACTCCAAAACCTATCGATGTTAATGAGCTTAATTCAGGTGAAATAGGATTTATAATAACTGGCATTAAATCTCTATCAGAAACAAAAGTAGGCGATACAATTTGTGATGCTTTGAATCCAATTAATAATCCTTTACCAGGATTTAAACCAAGCAAACCAGTGGTTTTTTGTGGACTTTTCCCTGTTGACAGTTCTGAGTTTCAAAAACTTAAAGATGGTTTAGCTAAACTTAAACTTAATGATGCAAGTTTTTCTTATGAACCAGAGTCTTCAAGCGCCTTAGGGTTAGGATTCAGATGTGGTTTTTTAGGATTATTACATCTCGAAATTATTACAGAGAGACTTGAAAGAGAATTTGACGTAAATTTAATTACCACTACACCAGGTGTAATTTACAAAATTCATAATAATAAAGGTGAAATAATTGATTTACAAAATCCAACAAATATGCCAGATCCTTCGCAGATAGAAAAAATAGAAGAACCGTGGATTAAATCAACTATTATAACTCCAGATGAGTATTTAGGATCAATTATAAAAATCTGCCAAGATAAAAGAGGAATACAAACCAATTTAAGCTATTCTGGCAAAAGAGCGGTTTTATCCTATGATCTTCCATTAAACGAAGTTGTATTTGATTTTAATGACAGACTTAAATCAGTTTCAAGTGGGTATGCTAGCTTTGATTATGAAATATCAGGATATAGAGAGGGAGCTTTAGTCAAGCTAGGAATACTTGTTAACGGAGAGTCTGTAGATGCTTTAGCGATGATTATACATAAAGAATTTGCACAAAAGACAGGTAGGCAAGTTTGTGAAAAGTTGAAAGATTTGATCCCAAGACATAATTTTATGATTCCTGTTCAGGCAGCCATAGGCGGTAAAATAATCGCGAGAGAGTCTATCAAAGGCTTTAAAAAAGATGTGCTAACCAAAATCCATGGTGGAGGAGCTATGGATAGAAAAAGAAAACTTTTAGAAAAACAAAAAAAAGGTAAAGCGAGATCCAAACAATTTGGTAAAGTAGAAATTCCGCAAGAAGCATTTATTGGTGTTCTTAAAATCAATAAGGAAACATGAAAAATATTTTATATTTGATTTCAAATGAAAGAATATTTCAAAATAATGAAATGTTTTTTTGTGATAATCTAGATATGAAATCTACACCAGAAGGTTTAAATAAATTTTTTGATGTAAAAGTTGTCGCAAGAAAAAGTAAGGTTAATAGATCTCAAAGATTAAATTTAAAAAGTATCAAAACCTTCTCAAATATATTTTCATATATTTTTGAAGTAATTAAATCGTCTCAACATAATAACTCAAAATTTTTGATAATTTCACTTACCCCTTTTACATTCTTAGCAGGTATAAGTTTAATACTTTTAGGTAAAAAACCATATCTTTATTTGAGGAGTAACGGTTATGATGAATATAAAATTATTTTAGGTATTTTAGGAAAGTTTATTTATCACTTAATGTTTTCTATAATCACTAAGTTTTCAATTTTAATTAGTTGCAGAGATTATATTTTAATGGGTAAAAAGGGATATGTGGTTTCACCATCACAGCTGGACAAGTCTTGGCACCAAAATCATATAACGCCTTCAACGAGCGAGATCAAATTAATATATGTGGGAAGATTAAAAAAAGAAAAAGGAATTTTTTCTTTATTAAATCTTATTAAAATGCAATCCAAAATTAATCTTACAATAGTAGGCGCAAGTGAAGAAGATACAAAAATAATTACTCAATCCAATGTAAAGATTTTAAAAATTGTTAATGATAAGAAAGAATTAATAAATTTATATGATGAAAACAATATTACAATTTTACCCTCTTATACCGAAGGCTATCCTATGATAATTTTAGAATCTCTCTCAAGACTTAGACCTGTAATTATTTTTAAAGAGATAAAGCATGTAGTTGAAGATAAGCAGGGTATATTTGTATCAAACAGAGACTATTCAAGTCTTTTGGAAAAGATAAATTATATTATTAGCAATTATAATTCTATAAAAGAAAGTATGAAATCAAATAAATTACCAGATAATGATACTTTTATAAGTCAATTAAAAGAAATATTGTCTAAAGATTAAATATGAATAAAAATTTAGTTTTTACAGCCACTTACAATGAAGTTGATAATATATCTGCTTTTTTAGATATTGTTTTAAAAATTCCAAATATTGATATTTTAATTGTTGATGACGATTCACCAGATAAAACTGCTGATATCATTAAGCAATACCAAAAAAATAATAAGAACTTATATCTTATAAGCAGGAATGGAAAAGAAGGTTTGGATAGCGCTCATAAAATAGGATTTAATTTTGCTAAAGAAAAAAATTATGAAAATTTAATAACGATAGACGCCGATCTTTCACATGATCCAAAAATGATACCGCAATTTTTAGATGCTCTAAATGACAAACCCTTTGTTATTGGATCTAGATACATGGAAGGAGCAACTAATGACATGAAATTGTTTAGATATAGTTTGAGTTACGTAGGTAATAAGGTGATAAAATTTGTTTTAAAAATTGATAGTGATGAATTTACATCATCCTTTAGAGGTTTTGCTTTAAACAAACTTAAAAATTTTGACATAAATGATGTGAAGACTAAAGGATATAGTTTTTTTATGGCTACAATAAATCTAATTAATAAACTAGGCTATAAAATAAACCAAATACCCTTGCAATTTAAAGATAGGAAAGAAGGAGTTTCAAAAATCCCAAAAATTGAAATTTTTAGGACCTTAAAAAATTTATTTCTGATCAAAATTAATAAGCTTTGATAAAAAAATTGAAATAAATAACAGTATTAGCTAATAATTCATTATGAAAGACAAACATAATAACAAAAGTTTTGGAATTCTTTTTTTTATAGTTTTTCTGTTAATAGCTATTTGGCCAATTATAGACTCCGGTTCTATAAGATTATGGTTCATGGTGATATCGCTAATTTTTTTGATTCTTGGAATTATAAATTCAAAAATTCTTACACCTTTGAAAAAGGGATGGATAAAACTTGGGGAGATTTTAGGAAAAATTATAGCCCCAATTGTAATGGGATTTGTTTACTTCATTATTATTACTCCAATTGGTATACTGATGAAAGTACTTGGTAAAGATTTACTTAATGTTAAATACAATAAGAATAAATCCTATTGGATTAAAAGAACAAAAAATATAAATACCATGAAAAGACAATTCTAAATGTTTAGCTTTATAAAGGAATTTTTTTTATTTTTAAAAGAAAGAAAAAAATATTGGTTAATACCTATTATTATTGTTTTAGCTTTATTTGGCGCTTTAATAGTTTTGAGCCAAGGATCTGTTGTAGCACCTTTTATTTACACAATTTTTTAGTAAGTATATATTTTAAAGTATGGAGAAATTATAAATTATGAAATCTATATTAGGCATTTCTGCATTTTATCACGATAGTGCAGCAGCACTTTTAATAGATGGTAAAATTATAGCGGCAGCCCAAGAGGAGAGATTTACAAGAAAAAAACATGATGCAAGTTATCCCTTCAAATCAATTGAATATGTTTTGAGAGAGGCAAAATTAGAATTAAATCAAATAGACCAAATAGTTTTCTACGAGAAGCCATTTTTGAAGTTTGAGAGATTACTTGAGACATACTTGGCTTTTGCACCAAAAGGTTTTAATACTTTTTTAATGTCAATGCCATTATGGTTAAGAGAAAAACTTTTTCAAAAAAAATTTATTTTTGAACAACTTCAAAGGAATGATAATAAATTTAATAGTATTGAAAAAATAAGTTTTTCAGAACACCATTTTAGTCATGCCGCTAGTGCATTTTATCCTTCACCTTTTAAGGAAGCAGTTATTTTAACTTTGGATGGAGTAGGGGAATGGGCAACATCCACTGTAGCAATTGGGAAAGAAAATAAGATTTCCATGATAAAAGAAATTTATTTTCCGCACTCTATTGGCCTACTGTATTCAGCATTTACCTATTACATTGGTTTTAAAGTCAATAGTGGTGAATATAAAGTTATGGGTTTAGCCCCTTACGGCAAGCCTAAATATAAAAATATTATTTTAAAAGAATTAGTTGATGTTAAAGAAGACGGCTCTTTCAGGTTAAATATGAAATACTTTAATTTTGCAACAGGGTTAACAATGACTAATGAAAAATTTTCTAATCTATTTGGACAAAAAGTTAGAGACCCGCATAAAGAATTACTTACTCAATTTCATATGGATATCGCTGCATCAATTCAAGAAGTGATAGAGCAAATAGTTTTAAAACTAGTAAATAATATCCAGCAGGATACAAAAATTAAAAATTTGTGTTTAGCAGGAGGTGTAGCTTTAAATTGTGTAGCTAATGGAAAAATCGTAAAAAACAAAATATTTGATAACGTATGGATTCAACCTGCTTCAGGAGACGCTGGAGGGTCTTTGGGTGCAGCTTTAGCATTCTGGCATCAAGAAATATCTAAGCCGAGGCAAATAAGTGATTCAAATGATAATATGAATGGCTCATACCTTGGTCCACAGTTTAAAGAGGGAGATATTGAAAAAATTTTAACCAGTCTTGGAGCAAAGTTTCTCAAATATGATAAAAAAGTTCTTACAGATAAAATTGCAAACGAACTAAAAGATGGAAAAATTGTAGGATGGTTTCAAGGAAGAATGGAATTTGGACCTAGAGCTTTAGGTTGTCGATCTATTATTGCAGATCCCAGATCAGAAAAAATGCAAAAAGATTTAAATTTAAAGATTAAGTTTAGAGAAAGCTTCAGACCATTTGCACCGTCAATATTAAGAGAAGATCTACACGATTGGTTTGAATTAAACTGTGACAGTCCCTATATGCTTTTATGCGCTGATGTTAAGAAAAATATACAAATTAAAGAAAATGAAAAAACTAAGGATTTATTTGGGATAGAAAGATTAAATTTAAAAAGATCTTCAATCCCCGCAGTTACTCACGTTGATTATTCAGCAAGAATCCAGACTGTTCACAAAGACACAAATCCTAAATATTATGAATTGTTAGAGAAATTTAAATCATTAACCAAATGCCCTATACTCGTTAATACATCATTTAATATTAGGGGTGAGCCTATAGTTTGCTCCGTAGAAGATGCGTTTAAGTGCTTTATGGGAACAGAGCTAGATATATTAGTTTGTGAAAATTTTATATTACAGAAAAAAGAACAAGATCAAAATCTTCTTAATAATTATAGAAGTCAAATAGAACTTGATTAAAAAAATGAGTAATTTAAAAAAATTTTTTTTTATTACATTAGCAAATATACTTTTGTTCATTCTAATAGAAATCACTTTTTCATTTTTCTTTATATTTCACAAAACTAATTATTATGGACCTTTAGCTAGATTATTTTTTGCTGAAAAAAACGTTACCGAAAAAACTGTTCTATATGAAATGAGTTATAATAAAAAAACAGGAATGTATAATGAAGGAGAATATGAATTTAATAACATTAAACATTCTGTAAATAAATACGGATTTATCGGCAAAGAGGTAAGTATTGAAAATAAATCTGGATGTAGGCTAATTGCACTTGGAGGTTCAACAACTGCTGGAGTTGAAACAAAGGAACCTTATCCAAAAATTTTAGAAAATGTATTAAATCGAAATAAATTAAATTGCGAAGTACTTAACTTTGGGTTTTCAGGCAAAGCATTAAACTCTCTTGAAAAAATATTAGTAAAGGAAGCATCTAAATTTAACCCCAATATAATTACAATAATGAGTAATAGAAATTCAACAATGTATGACTCTTACATAACAAGTGCTGTGGCGACCGATATTATTGATAGTAAATTTGATTTATTTTTGTATGAACTTAAAAACTTTTTATTCTTAGAAATAATGACATACAGGTTTTTAAGTTTAGCATATAATCGCACAATAAGCTTATTTTTAAACGAAGAAAATAAAATTGTAAGTCCTTTTAATCCTAGAAACTATCATTCTATTAAATACTTTCAAAATGGATACAAAGACCAGATATTGAGAATTAATAGTTATTGTAAAGAAAAAGGGATAAAGTTAGTTTTGATAAAACAAGCATTTTTTATAGATCAAAATATGCAAGATAGTATAAATTTATTATCTAAAGAGAAAATTATAGAGAAATTATTAAATTATAAAAATGAAAAGAATTATTCCAATAAAACAGATTTATTTTGGATGTATACAAATGCAATATTAAATAAAAACTTAGACGAAATAAAAGCCGAAAATGAAAATATAACTTTAGTTGATCCAACTAAAAAGTTGTATGCAAAAAGCAAATTAGATTTTTTTCAAAAAGATGGTTTACACCTTAATTATGAAGGAAATAAGGTTATTGCGAATAAAATTTTTGAAGGCTTAACGTTCAATCAATTAATAGAAAAATAATATAATGAATTTAATTTATAAATTTGTAGATAAATTTTTAATGAATGATTTTTCAAAAATTATCTCAAAAATTTTAAACGACAATCTTAAAACTGAACTAACAGTATTTGATGTGGGTTGTTTTCAAGGTAATTTCTCAAGGAGTTTACAAAAAGAAATAAAAAAAAAAACTAATTTCTTTTTATTTGACCCAAACCCAAATTTAATTATTAATGATTTCCATTATAAAAAGATAGCATTTTCAGATAATAAAGGTGTTAAAAAATTTTATTTAAACACTTTTTTCCCCGCCTCTGGATCATCTTTAAATACTATCCATGTAAAAGATAAATTATGGAATTTTACAAGAAAACTTGTTACAGGAAATCTAAATAAGCAGTTTGAAAGTTTTGATGTCAAAACAGATACAATAGATAATTTTTGCAATGATCAAGGTATTGATTTTATTGATATTTTAAAAATTGATACTGAAGGCTCAGAATTAGATGTGTTAGAGGGAGCTAAAAATATGCTTAATAAAACTAGTATTATTTTAATCGAAGTATTAGATGAAAGAAAAAAATTTGCGGAAAAATATCAGAGAGTAATAGATATTTTAGAAAAAAATCATAACTTTAATAAAATTTTAGAAAAAAGAATATGGTCTCTTGGCACTCTAAGCAATATGAAAGCAATGGATATATTATTAAAAAGATGAAAAGGAGAGGTGGCCGAGTGGTTGAAGGCGCACGCTTGGAAAGCGTGTAAACGGGAAACCGTTTCGAGGGTTCGAATCCCTCTCTCTCCGCCATTTAT
>MDSV01108012.1_pt1 | contig 11461 bp, 13 predicted proteins | sample 810851 | NCBI WGS metagenome assembly MDSV01 (sample SAMN05326640, study PRJNA326480) | marine metagenome | isolation source: seawater | place: Atlantic Ocean: North East | collected 2012 | reverse complement strand
TCGCTCCACTCAGCGATATTGCTCTGAATATGTTCTTGCACATAGTGACAGTTCGCACAATCCACTGCCATGAAGTCTAGGATAACGACACTCCCCCTGTGGGAACTCAACTGAACAGTGCCGTTCTCATCGGCGATAATGCTGTCAATGCCGGTTCTGTTCATTGATTGAGCTTCGAAATCGTACACCTCATTGACGTCTCCAGAGACCCCGTATATCGACGAAGTCATTCCAAAAAGGGATAGTGAGGAATATCCAATGACGCAGAACAGCACAACAGCGACGCCGAAAGCCCTCCAGGTGTCGCCTTCCCTGAGGATGCTGAAATCTAGCCTTTGAGTCAGCGAGTCTCCTTTTGGCCCACTCATGCCTCCTGAAGTGACGCGCTCTTTTTCATTACAGTGGGTGAATGTTTTCTTGAATGGGACCTAGAAAATACATGTAGTCTGTTTCACCATCCTTATCTGCACAACTCTGTTGCATAATCCGGGGCTCGTGGTCTAGGGGTTATGACGTCGCCTTCACATGGCGAAGATCGCAGGTTCAATTCCTGCCGAGCCCACCATCAAACTATTTCGTCCAAGAGTGACGACGCACCTATTCTGATTCTAAGTGGGCCGAAGATCCCCTCGTCTTGCTTTCTAACTATCGTCATTAGACGAATCACGTCATCCATTACTCGAATGCCCCCGGAGAGTTTGAGCCCCCTTTCCTCGCCCATTACTACCTGATGCCTCTTGACCTCCATCGCGAGTATCGTAGCGTGCTCGTCACTGCATGTGCCCCTTCTACCCGTACAGCTCTTCACGAAGTCAGCACCAGCGGCTAGAGCCATACGAGAAACTGCTCGGATGGAGTGTTCGCTTAGGAGGGGGGCCTCAATAATTACCTTGAGTTTGCATCCCGTTGCCCCCTCTCTCATAATGGAGAGAAGAGCAAGGTCCTCCTCGCTTGGAAAGTCCTCCGTGCCTCGAGGCTCTAGAACGCAGTCTATCTCATCAGCACCCGATATAACTGCGCCCTCCAAGGCATTTCTGAGGGTCACTTTGTCCTGCCATCCTACGGGAAATCCCCCTACTACGGCAGCTATGGAGATTCCATCATCAAGCCGCTTTCTTACAAATTCGACATGCTTTGAGAAAACGCATACCGAGTAAGGCTTGTGCTTGTTCGCATTGTTGCAGAATATCTCCAGTTCAGACTCTGAGGCATCGTGGTCAAGAAGTGTAAGATCAAGAATGCCTAGAACTTCCCTCGCATCCATTTTACCATTATCCGTGCCTCGACTCGAAGCTCACCATGAATGAGACTAGTGACTCCACACTTTCGATTGAGCATCCGTTGTACAGGCTCGCCCTTATCCCCCCCACACTCCGGTGCCCCTTCAATCCCCCCAAACCAGCCTCGGCCGCCTCCTCGAGAAAAACCGACTCTTTGCTCTCATCAGCTAGTCTCCAAGTCACATTCATCAGGGAACGTGAATCGGAATCTGCATGAGGGGCCCAGAAAGTAGTTCTGTCTAACTCGTCATAAAGCAGGGAAGCTTTCTGGCGATTCCTCTCAATCGCCCCTTCCAGGCCGCCATTCATTTCGATCCACGACAAAACCCGATCCAATACAAATATTCCAAAAGTATTCGGCGTGTTGAACATAGAGCCCTTTGAGATATGAGTTCTGTAGTCTAGCATAGTTGGGAGATCGTCACCTATCCTCGATACAGCCCAAGGAGAGAGTATCACTAGGGTCACTCCGCTGGGACCTAGATTTTTCTGAGCCCCTGCATAAATCACATCATGGGCTGAGACATCGAGAGGGACCCCACAGATATCAGAGCTGGCGTCAACAACTAGGTGGGCACCTCCAGCCTCAGGGACTTTGTGATACTGAGTTCCGAATAGGGTGTTATTGGAGGTATAGTGGACATAGACTGCGTCTTCCCGTATCTCGAATCCTCCTCCTACTGGGACAGACTTGAAACCATTCCCTGAATCATCCCATGCGGATACACAGTCTCCTATTCTGAGGGCTTCCTTTAGGGCCTTTTCCGACCACCCACCAGTCACTAGAAAGTCTGCCTTATCTCCCTTATTCAGTAGATTGAGGGCTGTCATGTAGAACTGAGTGGAGGCTCCTCCCTGCAGGAATAATACATGATAATCTTCGGGGATTGTCAGTATCCTCCTTATCCTGTCTCTCGCCGAGTCGATAACATCCTGAAAGAAGCCACTTCTGTGTGATACTTCCAACAGTCCGAAACCACTGTTGTTTAGATTGGGCAATGCAGAAGCCACTTCCTCCACTACTTCCAACGGTAGGACTGCAGGACCAGCACCGAAATTGTGTATACGCCCCTGCACGGCCATGTAGTCACGTATGGCAACCGGTCTTTCAGCCCATCGCATGCACGACAGGGTTCTTCTTTGAAAGTCTGGACGAGCACTCATGCTCCGAGTAGGCTTGGTAATGCTTCAGGGAGCCAGACATGCCCATATCAGGATGCTCAATAGTGCCTCAGAAGAGTGTGGGGTGCCTATTGAGGTCCTCGAGATAAGAAAGTTAGAAGAACTAACTTCCTACAATCCCAACGCCTTGATAATTCCAGGGGGCGAGTCCACAACGATGAGGAAGATAGGGCGGGATAGGGCTTCAAGGCTTATTCCCGGAATGTTCGATTGGATAAGGGACAATCCGTCGAAACCGATTCTCGGTACTTGTGCAGGAGCTATTCTACTGGCCAATCCGAAAGATGGAAAACCACCTTTGATCAATGCGGATTTGAATCGTAATGCGTACGGCTCCCAGTATGAATCATTCCAGGGCCCCGTACACTCTTCCCTATTCGCTAGGGAATTTCCCGGTGTTTTTATCAGGGCTCCAAGATTTACATCTACCGATGACGATATATGTGCAATGCATGGGGACGAAATTGTGGGAGTTAAGAATCAGAAGGTAATCGCACTCACGTTTCACCCGGAGCTATCGGATGATAATTGGTTCCATAAATGGATTATCGAAAACTCACAGGAGGACTAGGATGACTGTGTTGCATCAAATTAGTGAGATTCCGGACTCACCTGACATGTCAGACTGCGAGGGGTGCATCCAGTGCCAAATGGGAAGTAAGCTAGTACTTTTCATAACAGGGCATTGTCATTGGAGGTGCGATTATTGCCCTCTATCTGAAACTAGGAGGGAGATAGACTTCATGTATGCCAATGAGAGGCCATGTGAGAATTTCGACGAAGTCATAGAGGAGGCCAGGGCAATGAGGGCAACTGGAGCAGGCATCACGGGAGGAGATCCACTGATGGCAAAGGACAGAAGCATCGAAGGAATAAGGAGGCTGAAGGAAGAATTCGGTGCTGATTTCCACATTCACATGTACACGAGCATCCCCTTCAAGTCTCAGTGGGCCAAGGACTTTGCAGAAGCAGGATTAGATGAGATAAGATTTCACTTTCTCGACCTCTCATCAATGGAATACAAAGAGATAATTCAGGCGTGTTCTGAAGCTGGTATCCTAACAGGAGTCGAACTCCCCTGCGAACCGGACAAGGAGGAAGAGCTCTTCCAGATTATTGAAGACCTCAGGGATTTTGATGTCGGCTTCATGAACCTAAATGAGTTAGAGATAACTGTTGGCAACCATGACAATATGGAACTCAGAGGATTCAACCTATCGACTGAGATTACTGCGGGTGCCGAGGGGTCCTCAGAACTGGCTCAGTCTATCCGCGACAGAGTCATGGCCGCCTCTATTGGTGCACCCGATCCAATTGACGGGGTTAAGAGGGATCCTTATGGATTCCATCTGAAGTACTGTACTTCAGTGTACAAGGATGCGGGACAGATGAGAAGGAGATTCCTGCGTAGGGGGGAGGCCACGATTTCCCCCCATGAGACGCTAAGTGAAGATGCGACTCTTATTTTCGGAGCTATATACACTGAAGAAAATCTACACGAGTCTTGGATTTCTGAAATCTCAGAGTTCACTGGACTCCCTCCTAGGTTCATGCATTTCGATACCGAAAAAGGTAGAATAGAGGTTCCAGTACCAGTGGCCGACCAAATCGCAAGCGAGGTCGCCGCACCCGTGGCGATAGTTGAGGTCACTCCAACATTCAAGAGAACTGAGGTAATGTTAGTCTGGCTCAACGAGCTAAGGCCGTGATTACGTTCCGCGTTGGGTTGATAGGTCTACGACCTTCGTATCGATTTAGTGCCAGTGAGATTAGCCAGTCCAGAGGCAAACATAGCTAATCCCTACAGAAGACTTTCTGCATCACAAATGGTTACATGGCAGGCGTGTCCAAGACTCTGGTACTACAATAATATCCCTAAGCTTAGGGGTCCACTACCTCCTCAGATAATTAGGGGTAATGCAGCAGAATCATGTATTTCTAGAGTTCTTCGTGACTCTCCATCACTAATTAGCAGAGACTCCGAAGATATCCTTAAGTCCCCTATTCTGGAAGATGGCAAACCAGCATATGAGTACGGTGATCTCTGGCCAGCACCGACTGTTCCAGCTTTAGATCGATCTGAGTGGCCCATGGATAGAGTGGCTCTAGAGGAATGGGCATTGGCTCGTGCAGATTCCCATTTTGAGAAATGCTGGAATGACGCCCTCAAGGATTGGGAGTCCCTGACTAATAGGGTCGGAGAATCGGATTCTGCAGATGCTTCAGAATGCCGTAAGATGATAGAAAATGGAATAAGATTGCATCTGGATCAAGTAGAAAAGTGCCTAAATTCAGTAGGAGGGGAATTTTTAGATTCTTGGAGAAAGGGTACATTTCGCTCAGAATGGCCAGCTCCAGATGGTTTTCCTCCCCTCTGGTCCGAGGCACATCCCTGCGCACAGTCATTAGATTCCGATGTGACGTGGCCAGAGGCATGGGAGATGTCCCGGCCTTGGTTTGTAGATCCTGATGCTGGATCGTTCACGCAGACCACTTCCCACCCCGAGGGATGGTTTCAAGGAGAGTATGACTTGGTTTACAGATGGACTGGGAAACCTTCGGTCATAGACATCAAGGCTTCTATGGGGAAGGGAGATAGATCAGGTGGGTATGTCGAACAGCTTCGCCTATATGCCTGGCTATGGTGGGAAACACATTCTAGATCCGAAGAAGTTGAATCTTTAGCAATATGGTATCTAGGGCCTGGCAAAGTGAAAGATATCGAACTGCCTTCTTTGGACGAACTGCACGATTATTCAACTAATCTGAAGAGCCTCTATTCTATGATTCACGCTAGGAAGCCCTCACTGGAAGATTGCCCAGCAGAGCCATCCCCCTTGCGTTACTTCGACATTGGTGGGAAGCCATCGTCTTCCCCCGTAAGCTCAGATCCGAAGTCCAGATGTAGAAGATGCGATCTCAGAGGAGTTTGTGAGAACGGAGACTACGATCTCCAACTCCCTTCGGAAAAGAGAATTGAGAGATTCGGACATGCATGGCCAATTACTCAACTAGGGGATATCAAGACCAGGGTGGATGCTACAGGTATCGTCTCAGGGTTGAGTGGCCCATCTCTGAATGAAGCAGGGGGGGTGGATCTTTCATTCAGACTTCAGGACGGATATGATCGTGCTAAGGTGAGGCCAAGCAGATACAGGGCTCCGAAGAATGTCACTAGGTCGATTGCGAATGAAGTCAAGGTCAGAGTCACTGATGCAATTCCTTCGGTTTGGAGAGGGGAGGTAGTTTTGGATATTGATGATGAATCATCTATCTCCCTTGCAACTGAAGAAGACTCCTGTCCAATTGTTGAGATTGAGACCAGAATAAGTGTAATTGGAAGGATATGGTCTGTTGATGCATTCCCAGACGGACAGGGAATTTCTCGTTGGTCCGTAACTCTGATTGATAGTTCTGGATATGCTGGCCTAATAGCCTTCAAGCAGTTCATCCCAGTCTTGGCAGCCGGACTATCTAGGGGAGATGAGATTGCGGTCCTCAATGGGGAAGTAGGAGAATTCAATGGTAGGCCACAGGTCAAGGTAGGGCCAAATACGAGAATAGTAACAGTTAGGACATCGGAAGATGTTCCAAAATTTTAATGGCGCCGAGAGAGGGATTTGAACCCCCGCGTCCAATGGACAGTGGATTTCGAATCCACCGCAATACCGGGCTATGCGATCTCGGCCAGTAAGCCTCCCACCAGCGAATCAGAGATAAGCATGACTGGATTCCACTAGGCTATGAGGGTCGAGGTACGGAATGGCGATGATGTTATGGTAGTTGAATCAAATGATCCAATATCGGTCGGCACTGTTCTAGACGAATTGGGAATAGCACACTCAACAGTCTTAGCAGTAGTCGGGGATACTATCATACCCCATACCTCAATAATAAGCAATGATGTGAGTATTGAGTTGGTAGTAGTTTCAAGTGGTGGATAGGTCATTCGAGAGCAACGCCCCGGGGTTCACAGTAACCATTTCCTCCCCCTTCCTCATCAGAGTGGCCTTGTTTCCAATCAACTCGAAATATTCTCCCTTACTACGTAAGTATGAACCCTCATACAGGCCTATGACTGGATATTCGTAGATCCCATGAAATTCCTCAATTCTTTTGCTTCTAGTCTCTCCAAAGTGTTTAGAGACGCTTTCCTCTTTATCCCCTCTATACCAAATTCCTCCAGGGTAGTAGTGCGGATTTATCTGAAATGGGACCAATCCCAAAGTTTCGAAAGATGGGACCATGGTAATTGGCATGTCATTCGTTGTTTGCATCGTAGGACATGCAACATTGGCACCCGCACTAACTCCTGCATAAGCGGCCCCCCTGTTCATGACAGCTTCTCTAATTGGGCCCATTAGCCCCCTTTCATGTAGCTCACGAACCAACAACCATGTGTTTCCCCCTCCGACATATATCCCATCTATCTCGTCCAATTCAGAAATAGGATCATCTAACTGGTGCATTCCAATAAAATCAATCTTATCACCACTAAAAGACTTCATTCTTTCCGTGTAAGAATCATGATCTTCCGACGCATAAGGGACAAAGACGACTTTACTACAATCTGAGAAATTTTCCAACAATAGTTTCCGATACATTTCCTTTCTCTTTTCAGTTCCAATGCCGCCACTCCCTAGGAGAAGCTTCATGATAGAACGTCCCTAGACATAGAAATCACCATTCTGAGGGGGCTCACCAATTCCCATTGCCTCTTCTAGTGAATCAGATATCTCATAATTCTCCATCAGCTTCCTTGCCGTTTCTTCAGTCGAATCAATATCTAGGTCTAATGGCAAGTCAAGGCCATTCTCGATCCAGTTCGCCAATCTGCTAGCCGCCAAAACATCGGCACTAGCCCCCAATGTCTCAGCTACCAGTCCGAAGGTATTTACATTGAATAGTGGAGACATCGAGACTAGAAGTCCTGCAACTCCAATCATTCCTGCTTCTGGCCTTTCTTTGCTTACTGGGATATCATTGATCTCCAGATTCCTCCTAACTTCTTCATCTGCGCAAATAACATGGATGCCTCTGTCTTCCGATCCAGAAGCTAATCCTGCCAGTACCAGTAGCATTGGCGTTGAAGCATTCGAACAGATTCTAAGGATTTCCTCGGCCACCTCGTTCTGACCTGCAGATGTCATGGGCTGCATCTCTCCTCCAATGATAATCACTGTCTGACCATCGGGAAGAATGACGGAGATAATCTCCATACGAGGAGGCCTCATTAGGCCATCCGAGTCAAACGTAGAGTGAGGGGGAAAATCGTGATTCAATATCCAACCTAATATTCTCGATGGGTGTTTTGATACCAATGAGTCAACTAATATTTTTCCCACATTACCCACACCTGGTACCGCTTCAAGGACTGCGGAATGCTCAGGTAGGCCGTCTCCGACGATCCAATGTACACTGCTCCTACTCACTATTGTCCCCTCCCTCTGATGGCGACGGAAGACTGTCCGCCCACTCATCACTACCTGCATTTTCCCGCTCCCTTCTTCTTTTTCCTTGGGGGTCTTCTGGAGAATACTTCAGTGGGGCGGATGAAACCATCAGGGCCCCACAGGCCTTGCAATTGGGTCCAAGGGCGTACAAATCACAGGCCTTGCAATGCTGTAGTTTCGTTCTTACCATGTTCCTCAAACGTTTAGGGGCGTGTAATGGTCAATGAACCATGCGGGTAGTAATGGGCTCTAAGACCGTTCTATGGACAATGAGCCATCTACCGTTGACATACTAGTCTCTACTGCTTTCACAGCAGATTGCCAAACAGACTCAGCGGCCTGATAGTCAGGTGCCCTGATATCGATTCGATAGCTTGGAGCGCCATCGTAGTGACATGTCAGGGTCACATCCTCCAACCCTTTAGCACAAGACTCTGCATCTAACAGTGCATCCCTTATTGCATATACTCCCTCTTTGCCCCATACTTGGATATCGAAGACTCCTCTTATCTCTACGAAAGGTGGAATAATATTCTCCATGGCCAGAGTAGTTACAACTTTCGTCCATTCTCCCTCAAATCCAGCATCAACTAATGCGTTCTCACTTATCGCACATTCTTCTAGAGCCCCATAAAGGGTACCAAAGGCTTCTGTCATGGCATTAGAGATTTCTATTCCCTTGCCATCGCCCCAACCAACTCTCTCAGAAGCCACTCTCATTATCTGGATCGCTCTTTCCTCATTCTTCCAGGCCTGTACGGTATCTCTCCTCCGTTCTTCGGAGACGCTCTTCAGTGAGAGCTCAATTCTTTTTCTTTCCTTCTTTACTTGAATTACCTTGGCAACCACTCTTTGGCCTTCTCTCACATGGGTTCTGATATTCTTAACCCAGCCCGCAGCAATCTCCCCTACGAAAACGAAGCCCTCTCGACCATCATAACCCCCGAGAGTTAGGTATGCACCGTTTTGTTTGATGTCCTTAACCGTACAGATCAAAAGATCTCCTTCTTCAGGCCATTCCTCTTCTGGTTTCGCCATTTAGAGCCCCCTTTATTCGAGGACATCAACAATGGTACTTCCCGAAAGATCCGACTTTCCACCTCTGGGGATGGCAAGAGTAGATCCACATACCGAGCAAGAAATCTCTGTCGATGCTCTATCGAAAACAATAGCTTCTGCACCACAGTCACGACAGCTAATCTTCAGAAACTTTCCAGACATTTTCAATCCTCACTTATCCACGAGCTCAAACTTTCGCGCCCTTTTTCCTCTTGGTGAATGTGCTTTACCAGTTTCACTGCACCTGTAAACCAGGTTGACCCTCTTGGTAGGTTTCTCTCCTGAAGGCTTGGGTCTTGGAAATCCTCTGTACCCAGAAGTTACCTTTCTGAATCTTCTCTGTTCCCACTTTAGCTCACTAGCACGCCTCTTCTTGACACGCTCAACAGTATGCTCCGTGTGCTTACCAGCAGCGGGGCTGTATCGCTTCACTTTCCTCGGCATCTTTACCATTCAGTGCACCTCAATGCTTAGTAGCGTGGCGGGCGACCGATGGCCTGTTTATGAAGTCTATCGAGAGAAATACCTTGCAAGGATTGGTGAGCAGAGGCGGTTCATAGCAAAATCAACAATAATGTCCCTCTACTCCGACACGCTGTGACTGACTGGTGGATACAGTGGTGGTTGGGCCTAGCACTACTAGTTTCGGGATATTCTATGGCTAGGATGGGACCTGCATTTGATAGGTCAAAATTTGGATTTTTGTTAGTTTTGGCAGGTTTGACGATTTCCTTATTCCCTCCGCATGGACTCATTGCATCAGAAACTATTGCTTCTGAGGATTTGATAACTGCAATTTATTGGATGGTACCAGGTACGATCGGCCTCTACATGGCCGCTTCAGGAGCTCCGATTTATTTTATCACAAATCCAACTCGTCTGATAATTGGCTGGTTGTTGATACTATCGTCAGGAGCTATGATGCTAAGTAGTTGGGCACCTGACTTGGGAAAAGCTACATCTGCAATAGCGACCTTAATGGGGGTAGTGATGGCACTTTTAATTCACTTAATAGCGATAAGGTTCACTGAGTCCCTTCCTTCTAGGGATGGAGTAACTCTGCCGCTCGAAGAGCATGAAGTGAAACATATATCCTCGATACTATCTTCGCACATAGATCAGAAAGAGGTGACTTCGGATGAGTGATTTTATTGCTATTTTCTGCGGTTCTTTAGTTCTTACCTCCTTGGTCATAATTTTACATTTAATTGCGGCATATCACCCTTATCACAACCCAATTCCACTAGTGGTTTCTTCCACAATGGTGATGATATGCGGGGTTTACGCAACTTCTCTACTAAACAGTGATATGACGTATATTGAAGCTATGAGGGAATCTGTTTCTGTGTCAATATCATCTATCATAGACATTGTTCCACTGATTTATATTTTCTTTACTCTCATTCTGGCCAAAGTTTCAGTTAGGAAGAGAGGCCCTATGCCTCAATGAAGACTCGCTTGGTGTTCTTAGGTAGTAGAGGGGAACGCTGATAACACCCATTCCGGTCGCAGCGCTGTCCTAGTAGGTGGTTTGTATGTCAAAGGGTACTCCAAGTATGGGAAAAAGGCAGAAGTCAACGCACATTAGGTGTAGGAGATGCGGCAGACACTCCTTTCACAAGACCAAGTCGATTTGCTCTAGTTGTGGCTATGGCCAGACTGCTAAGTTGAGGAAGTACAGGTGGAGCAAGAGAAACCGCTCCATGGGTAGCAAGTAGATTCGGGAAAGTGCTAAGTCCCTAACCCCTGAGCGGTGACTGGTAGCCGATGTGCGGGATCATCGGAATTTTGGCTCATCCTGATTCACAAGTAGCTCAGTCACTCTATGATGGGCTTTTAGTGCTCCAACACAGGGGGCAAGATGCCGCAGGAATAGTCACTAGTGATTCAGAGAATATTTCTCATAGAAGGGCCAATGGCTTGGTAAGGGATGTTTTCAGATCTAAGCACTCCCAGACTCTAAGAGGCTCTATGGGAATAGGTCATGTCAGGTATCCAACCGCCGGCTCAAGCTCAGTATCCGAAGCACAGCCATTTTACACAAATACCCCATTCGGAGTAAGCCTAGCACATAATGGTAATCTTAACAATACAAACGATATCATTTCCGGCCTCTTAGAGTATGATCACAGGAGGATTAACACTAGCTCAGATTCAGAGGCCCTGTTGAATCTCTTCGCTGCTGAGATTCAACGTTCTTTGAATGGCAGGCCAGGGGGCCTCGACTCACTTCTGGATGAAGACATATTTAGGGCAGTTGAGAGGCTCCATATTAGGGCTGAAGGTAGCTACAGTGTTGTAACCCTGATTACTGGGTGGGGAATAGTCGCATTCAGGGATCCAAATGGCATAAGGCCACTTTCCATGGGGAGTAGAGATGTCGAAGGCTTCACAGAGCGTGTTTTCGCCTCAGAGAGTGTAGTTTGCAATACTCTTGGCTTCAGTCACGATGGCGATGTCTCTCCTGGTGAAGCAGTGATAGCGAGG
>MDSV01186840.1_pt1 | contig 11462 bp, 8 predicted proteins | sample 810851 | NCBI WGS metagenome assembly MDSV01 (sample SAMN05326640, study PRJNA326480) | marine metagenome | isolation source: seawater | place: Atlantic Ocean: North East | collected 2012 | reverse complement strand
CATAATTATGGGAAGAGTAGGATTCAAAGAGGCAGAAGGCATTTACATGACTCTGGCTTGTTTTTTGACCAAAATGTGAATGACAATATTCACTCTGTAGCGCTAAGAGTGCATGGCCCAGGTATGAACCAGGTGAGGGGTGTATTCCGTACTTTTACAGAGGTAGTTGACCTGTCCACTATTTTTGTTTCAGATGGTGGATATAATACAAATGTATTATCTATTCCGTATAGAGTAGAAAGACCTCAGTAGAATATCATTAATACTTATATTTAAAACCCCTCCCTCAGAATTCTCATTCATGCTGGAGGGGTTTTTATTTATTTAGCCAATATAATTCGGCTAATTTATAGCAGCAATTTTTACAATTATTATGAAAATATATAATTTTAGTGCGGGACCAGCGTGTCTACCAGACCCTGTTATACTAGCAACTAATCAGGCAATAACTGAATACAAAAGCACAGGCATGAGTGTTATTGAAATGAGTCACCGTTCTGAACCAATTGAGCAGCTATTTGGCGAGGTCACACATCGAATAAAGCAACTATTGCGTGTACCTGAAAATTATGAGGTCTTATGGTTACAGGGTGGTGCGTCGATGCAGTTCTCAATGGTTCCTCTTAACCTGCTACCTGATGGCTCTAGCGCTGACTACATAGAAACGGGTTCCTGGTCAGCCAAAGCGATACATGAGTGTAATAAAGTAGGTTTTGCAAATGTGATTGGCAGCTCTAAGGAAAATAATTTTTCTTATATACCAAATAAATTTACCCAGAAATTTGATTCAAAATATCTTCATATAACTAGTAATAATACAATTTATGGTACTCAATATAAAGTTTTTCCTAGGATAAATAATAAGGATTCATTTTTAGTAGCAGATATGTCATCAGATATATTATCAAGGGTAATAGATATCTCTCAGTTTGGACTTATCTACGCCGGTGCGCAGAAGAATATGGGACCGGCAGGTGTTACGCTTGTCATAATTCGAAACGATCTTGTTAGCAAAAAGTATAGAGATTTACCTGCGATGCTTGATTATGGTGTGCACATTAAAAAGAGATCCATGTTTAATACGCCTCCAGTATTTTCTGTGTATGTAGTTAATGAAACCTTAAAATGGATTGAAGGTATTGGCGGAGTGGAAGAGATTGAGAAGGTCAATATCCGGAAAGCAAATAAACTTTATAGTGAGATTGATAGAAATCCATTATTTAGATCACCTGTGAATATTAATGATCGTTCTATGATGAATATTCCCTTTGTTTTTGCTGATTCATCCATGGATGATAACGCTTTCCTTGGTTATTGTACAGACAGAGGCCTTCTAACACTAAAAGGTCATAGATCTGTCGGTGGTTTTAGGGCCTCAGTATATAATGCAATGCCTGAGAGTGGTGTTAATGAATTGGTTTTAGCAATGCAAGAGTATAAGGGGTGAGGTGTTAATGATTAGTTTCTTTTATTTGTTTCTCTATGATTGAATCATTCATGTTAAATGAATAAGATTCAAAAACAATTAGTTGTAGTAGAGTTTATGGTTATATCTCTTTTACTTTGGCGATACTATACAGACCAGCTTACGGTTGTAAATGCATTTGTATATACATCTATCTATGTTCTCTGCATGGTTGGCTGGTTCTATTTCAAGGATTAAGTGTGTGGTTATTTTATGATCAATAAGTTAGTTCTCTTGAATTTAATATTTTTAAGCTGTTCAAAAACTGTATCAATTGATAAGGTATACTTTAATGGCCAAATATGGACAGGAGATTATAATAATCCATATGCTACTTCAATATTTATCAGAGACTCCATTATTATTTTTGTTGGATCAGATGAGGAGTCACTCGCAATGTCGGGTAAGAATACTGTAAAAATAGATCTAAAAGATAAGTTTGTAACTCCAGGGCTAATTGATAATCATGTTCATTTTATTAGTGGTGGGTTGCAGTTGTCACGCGTTGATCTATCAAATGTTAGAACAATGTTAGACTTTAAGAAAAAAATTATTAAAACTCACAAAGAATTACCGTTAAATAAGTGGATGCAAGGGGGGAACTGGGACCATGAAAAATGGGGTGGAGAATACCCTGATAAAGCGTGGATCGATGATATAGTTCCAGACCGACCTGTCATTTTAGAGCGTTTGGATGGGCACATGGCGCTGGCTAATAGTTTTGCCCTGAGACTAGCTGGGATTGATAGGGGTACGAAGGATCCAGCGGGTGGTCTGATTGTAAAAGATGACAATGGTTATCCAACAGGGATATTAAAGGATAAGGCTATAAATCTATGCACAGATTTGATACCTGAAGAAACAGATGAGGAATTAGATAAAGCACTTGAGAGGGCTTCAGATCATGCACTTTCTTTGGGTGTAACCCAAGTACATGACATGGGTTTATGGAGGGACCTTGAAGTATACCGTCGTAATTATAAAAACAGTAATCTAAGAATACGTATCAAATTATTTACCTGGTACACCAACTGGGAAGATATAGTTGATTATGTTAAAAAAAATGGAGTAGGGAATGATTGGCTGAAGTGGAATGGTATTAAAGGGATGGTTGATGGTTCCCTAGGATCTCGTACGGCTTGGATGAATGAGCCATATTTGGATGACTATCATTCATATAGCAAGGAGCTTCTTCCAACTGTTGGCATTATAACGTTAAAAGACACTACTGACTTTAAGTACATCCTAAGAGAGACAGATAAGAATAATATCCAGCACGCAGTACATGCGATTGGTGATAAAGCCAATGATTGGATATTAAATCAATTCTCAGAGATAAGAATAGAGAATGGAGATAGGGACAGAAGAAGTAGGATAGAGCATGCACAGCATCTGTCATTATCTGCTATCCGGAGGTTCTCTTTGGATAATATAATACCATCCATGCAACCATATCATTTATTTGATGATGGGGCATGGGCACATAAGAGGGTTGGCCTAGATGTATTGAGGAGGACGTATGTATTTAGATCTCTGATTGAGAGTGGTGCGAACCTAACATTTGGGTCAGACTGGACGGTTGCGCCCCTTGACCCGGTTAAGGGTATGTATGCTGCAATCACAAGAAAAACACGAGATCTTAAAAACCCTGGAGGATGGTTTCCAGTAGAAAAAATAAGCGTTGAGGACGCACTAAGATCCTATACATCAAACAATGCGTATTCTGCTTTTTGGGAAAAAACGACTGGATCTATATCATCTGGTAAGAATGCAGATTTTGTTGTACACTCTGAGAACTTACTTACAATTGATCCAGACAGTTTACTGAATTCAAGAGTTTTAAGAACGGTTGTTGCTGGAAAAGATTATATATTTGATTAATGAAAAAATGGAAAAACTATAATTCTAAAATCACAGAACAGTCTTATGATGCTATCATAATTGGTTCTGGTATAGGAGGCCTGTGTACTGCAGCTCTTCTTTCTTTGAATGGTAAGAAAGTACTTGTCCTTGAAAAACATTTTAAGATTGGTGGGTGGACCCATACTTTTAAGAGAAAGAATTATGAGTGGGATGTTGGCATACACTATATAGGACAAGTATCCAGTACGAGATCGCCAATTAGGAGACTTTTCGATCTGATATCCGATGGAAACTTGGAGTGGTCGCCCATGGACAGTAATTATGATAGAATTATTTTCCCTGACAAGTCTTATGATTTTATCGCACCAAGACAGCAATTTATTGAAAATATGATATCTTATTTTCCTAAGGAGGAGTTAGCAATCAATAAATACATGAGTCTTTTAGATGAGGTTGCAAAAAGTAGTAGACCGTATTTTAAACAAAAAGCTTTCTCCGGAATACTTGATTCTATTACATATCCATTTATGACTAAGAATTTTTTTAAATACTCAGATAGAACCACCTATGATGTTTTATCTAGTCTAACCTCAAATAAAAAGTTAATTGGTGTTCTTACGGGTCAGTGGGGTGACTATGGTTTACCTCCGGAAAAAAGTAGTTTTGCTATGCATGCGTTTGTTGCCAGGCACTATTTAAATGGTGGTAACTATCCTAAAGGAACATCTAGGCGGATTGCAGAGACCGTATCACATCTAATAGAAAAAAATGGAGGCTCACTCTTTGTCAATGCAGGCGTAAAAAAAATAAAAATACATAAAGGAAGAGCAATAGGTGTTGAGATGGAAAATGGTGATCTAGTTCGTTCGAGTTCTATTATCAGTAGTGCAGGTGTTGTTAATACATTAGGAAAACTATTAGAAGGCTATGATTCAAAGAGAGACACCTTATCAAAAGATTTAAAAAATATTAAACAAACAGAAAGCTACGTATGCCTTCATATTGGTCTAAATGGGTCTTCAAAAAAACTTGGTCTAAAAAACACCAATCTTTGGATATATCCAGGTTATGACCATGATAAATCTGTTAATAGGTTCATCAATGATTTCAATAATGATTTTCCAGTGTTATATGTATCATTTCCCTCTGCCAAAGATACTTCATGGGATAGTGAGCATCCAGGCACTGCAACTATGGAAGCTATAACTTTAAGTAGATGGGGTTGGTATAAAAAATGGGAAAACCTTTCGTGGAAGCAAAGAGGTGATGAATATGAAAAAGCCAAAGATGACCTTTCTGATAGAATTATGGATGTAATCTTTGATAATGTTAGTGGTATAAAGGAGTCTATAGACTATAAGGAACTTTCTTCACCATTAACAGTGCGAGACCTTGCAAATTATCCTAGAGGTGAGATGTATGGTATTGATCATTCTCCTAAAAGATTTCGACAGAGATGGCTTCGTCCCAAATCTGCAATAAAAGGTCTTTATTTTACAGGGCAAGATATTACCACAGTTGGGGTCTCAAGCGCATTATTTTCAGGTTTGTTAACTGCTTCATCAGTATTAAAAAAAGATCTCTCAGTAATGATAAAAGATTAAACCGTTTTCATTGTGGAATGCGTTATTATAAGTTGGATCCCATAAGGCTATCAATATTATTATATCTATCTTGTATTTTATATGCTAAGACAAAGCCTATTGAAGGAAGGGTCATTAGCGATTCAGATAAGTATCTCTCAGATGTGAGTGTTGTCTCATTGCCATCGTCCATTTCAACAAAAACTAATACGGAAGGAGGCTTTTATTTAGATATACCTATAAATGATAAAAAGCTTGCTTTTAATGTAAAAGGTTACATCCCAGATACTGCAAACGCGGTACTTTTTAAGAATGATTCTGAGATAGTTTTAATAAAGATCATTGAGGTTAATTATTTGGATTCGGTCGATACCCAAATAAGATTTGTTTTATCAAGAGATGGTGAAAATATAAATATTTATGGGAAAGATGGTATGTCGAGCAAAGGTATTTTCAGTACTCAAGATATGATTAGGCAGGATAATTCAATTGTATCATACTTTAACCATATTAATGAGTCTGATTTTTATTTTAGAGGATCTGACTATAGAGATATGAATAAACTCTACAATAATTTAAGAATCGATTATTTACATCACCCTCTTACTAATATTAATCTGATTGGCAATGGGGGTCTCTCTGAATTAATCATAACAGGAGGGGGGTTCAATAAAATAATAGCTTCGTCTGGAGTAATGAACTTTATTCCAGAAATTGATTATAATAATGCGTTATATCTCAATGCCCAAGGCAGTCAAAGAAATGAAAATAATATCGATGTTTTTGCATCTCTTGGTTCTAAATATGCTACTATTAACGGAGGTTCAAGCCAGAGTGATGATTATTTATTCCCAGTCTCAGATACTCTTAACGCGGTAATAACTAGAACAAATAAAAGAGTATTTTCAAATATTGGTATAACAAATAACAGGAACCTTGAAATCATTGTAAATGGTGTACAGAATAAGAATAGCTATTTTAATCCAATGCATAGTGATACTACAGAGATCGTAAACAATAATCTTATGATTAAAGTCGATCAGTGGAACCCGTTTACAGGAAGAATTAGTTTATTTGGATTAAATCAAGACTTATCAGGATATCATAATAATAGTCTAACCAGTTTAAATAAGAATGATCGGTGTAGCGCTCTAGGATTTTTGTTTGAGAAAGATATAAATAATTTTTTATTTACTTTTTCAACCACATCTACAATTATTAATGCAGACTGGAGTATTGGTACAACGAGAATTCAGACCGAGAGACAAAACTCACTTTTTACTGGTTCTACGCAGATCTTTTTCAATAAGCGCAAAGAGGGACTTTATTTTAAAGACCTAAAGATAGTATATAGCAAAGAGAGAACGGCAGATGTTACTGACACCTCTTCTACCATAGATATAAAAGCTAATTATTGGGATAACAATAGTTTTCAAATTAATACATCAATAATTGATCCAAAAAATGTAGACAGAGTAGTACACCTGACTGTAGGTAATGTTTACAGTACTCCGAATATTGATAATACATTAAAAGGGGTCTTGCCAGTATCACCATTTGTAGATAATCTAGATGTTTTGCCACAACAACACTCTTCCATAGACTTAGGATTGTCCATTAAAAAAAGATTTGAAAAATATAATTGGTCATACAGTCTTGATTTTGATGCTTTTGACAATTTTTATAAACAAAAGCGTGTTCATATTCCTGTTTTAGGAGGATACAATACTTATCCAAAGAACATAGGAGATATCAGACTTTCAGGTCTAGTTTTCCATTTTCAATTAGAGCCATATATAAGGAGATTTAAATTTTCCACAGACATATCATCACATTATTCAGATGACCTTTCAAAATTTCAATTTTTATCAAAAAATGTTATTAATAATGAGGTATCGTTTATCAATAAGTTCTTTAATTTCAGTATTAGAGTATCAAGCTATGGCAAACGATCTTTTACTGCTTTAGATCAAGACAGTGAGTTGCTATACTATGAATTAAAACCTTTTAGAGATTATAGTGTACGGCTATCAAAACAATTTATTGTTAAGTGGTTTACAATAACACTATCGCTTAGTGGTGTTAATTTAACAGATCAGATCGTCAAAATAGGTGATTTCAAAACTAATGAAAGAAAATATTTATTAAATATGAATTTTATTTTCAAATAAAATCATTTTTTCATAAATATTATAATATTTTATTACCAACCCTCAAAATACTTAGCCTAATTTAGATTCCTTTTTATATTAACTTTTTGGAGTATTAAAAATCATGTCTAATAATGTAAATGAATTCACAGATGAGAATTTTGATGTAGATGTGGCCAAGTCAGAGCTTCCAGTTCTGATTGATTTTTGGGCTGCATGGTGTGGTCCTTGTAAGGCAATTGCACCGATAATAGATGAAATAGCAGTTGAGTATGAGGGAAAAATCAAAGTAGGTAAAGTAGACGTTGATAAAAACCAGAACACTGCTATGAAGTATGGTGTTAGAAGTATTCCCACACTTCTTATTATGAAAAGCGGGGAGGTTGTTAATCAAATAGTTGGTGCTGTACCAAAAGAGAACATCACTGATATTTTGGATAAAGTTATTTAATAAAAATCAAAGGAAATGAAACGTAAAGTAATAATTATTGGTTCAGGCCCTGCTGGTTTAACTGCAGCCATTTACTCAGCTAGAGCAAATCTGCAGCCTATTGTTTTTGAGGGAGCCCAGCCCGGTGGTCAGTTAACTATCACAACAGATGTTGAAAATTATCCTGGTTTCCCAAAAGGTATTATGGGACCAGAGATGATGGATGAATTTAGAAAACAAGCTCAGAGGTTTGGAGCTGAGTGTTTGTATAAAACAGTTGATAAAGTAGATTTTACTAAGAAACCTTACTCTGTTTGGGTTCAGAATGATGAATACATGGCAGACGCTTTAATAATATCTACTGGAGCATCTGCAAGACTACTAGGTCTAGATTCAGAGGCTGAACTTATGGGCCACGGCGTCTCTGCATGTGCAACGTGTGATGGGTTCTTTTTTAAAGATAAAAAAGTTCTGGTCATTGGCGGAGGTGATTCGGCAATGGAAGAGGCAACATTTTTGACAAAGTTTGCTTCAGAGGTTATCATAGTTCATAGACGAGACAAATTCCGTGCCTCCAAAATAATGGTTGATAGAGCAATGTCAAATCCAAAGATCTCTGTATTATTAAATTCTGTTGTTGTTAATATTAACGGAACAAAGTCAAGCGGAGTTAATTCTGTAGCTTTGAAAGACACTCTAACAGGCGAGACTAGAGATGAGAATTGCAGTGGTATTTTCATGGCTATAGGGCACATACCAAATACAGATTTATTTAGGAATAACATTGATCTAGATGAAAGCGGTTATATTATCACTAAACCGGATTCTACATATACAAATCTAGAAGGTGTTTTTGCTTGTGGAGATGTACAAGATCATGTTTATAGGCAGGCTGTTACAGCCGCAGGTTCAGGATGTATGGCAGCAATGGATGCTGAGAGATGGTTGGAGAAGCAACAATAAATTAATTTACAAGTTTCTTTCATTTCCTTTACTTAAGAGTGTGTATCTCTAAAAGGATTGAAAATGGCACAGACAAAAAGGTTGATCTTTAAGGTCAATCAATTAGAAAAAAAATATGGATCTTATGATGCTTTAAAGTTGAAAAAGCTTGAGGTTCATCCAGGTACTATATATGGTGTAGTAGGTACGGTTGGAAGCGGAAAAACTACACTTTTAAACATACTTGCTGGTGTTGAAAAACAATCAGGAGGTACTATTTTATATGAAAACAATGAATATGAAACTAATTGGTTTGGTAAGATTATTCCGAAAGATGATATTTTTTATAATAGAGACCCACAAATAAATACACCAAACAAAACTGTGGCAAGTTATGTGTCTACAAAATTTGGTAATAAAAAGAAGGTTATTGAAAATCGTTATTTTAGCGATGGTAGTTTTAAAAATTTGTGGAACAGAAATATGAAAGAAATATCTGATGCTGAATTAAATTGGTTGGGGATGATACTTGCTATTGAGGCTGATCCTAGAGTCCTTTTGATTGATGATTACGGTGCGTACTTTAACAATAAAATGGAAAAAGATTTCAGGTCTAAAATCATTAAAATGAATCGTACTCTAGGCACTACTATAATTATGACTGCTCCATCTGATATTAACTTAAAGCATTTTGCTTCAGTATTAATTTTTTTAGACCATGGTCACATATGGAAAATTAGATCGGGAAATACAAAACCTAATAATAATAGCAAAAATTCTCGTAGCAGAAGAAGTCGGAGTAACAACCGAAACCGAAAGAGGAGGAATTAAATAAGATTGCTAATTATATTAGAAGATTAGGTATATATTAGCTGAGTTATGGATGGTCCTTTAAATGGATGGTTAAAAATAAATGTATGAAAAGTCACTTTATTAATGTTACATCGACGCAAATCAATGGCAATTAAATTACCAAGAGTAATGATTTTTTACATATTTATTACAAATATAAATAGTCAGCCTGATTCTAGGTTTAGACCATTTGATTGGATTGTATATCGAGGATCAGGTTCAATATCGTCAATAACAGAAGGATATAATTATGCTTTTATTGGTACCAGTCAAGGCGGAGTAAAACGTTTTAACCTTTTTGGTAATTATTTTGATTCTCCATTAACTAGGGCCCAAGGTCTTAAAGACAACAATATAAGTGCTATCCATTTTGATAAGCAAACTGGATTTTTATGGATATCTACTCCACAACACATTCAATATTCATTTTCTAGGGAAGGTGATTGGTATAGTAAAAGCCTCTCTAGTATTGGTTTATCAAAATTTGATAGTATTTATCGTATAGGTTCTACTGAAAATTTTATTTGGCTTGAAGCGCGTTCATCATATGTGAAGTTAGATAATAGCTCAGCAACAATGATCGGTATTTTTCCAAGACCAGATGAACTAGATATCAATTGGAGTAGTGGGTTATACAAGGGCGAAACTATATTAAAAACAGTGCTTTTAGACTATCATGTTTTAGATGGCTGGATTTATAATGGAGATGAAATGATTGACCCCTATGGTAGAAGATCAATTGTTTCAACAGGTTTCAGTGGCGCCCATGGGAATATATATTTTGGTTCTAGAGATGGGAAAATATTTTTGGGTAGTAAAACAATGCAGACGCTTTCACCTATTAGATCAGATATTGAGAATATTGATGTTTCAGCATTAATTATCAATGAGGGAAATATGTGGATTGGTAGCAATGATTATATTCATTCGAAAGGCATATCAAAACTTAACTTCGATAATATGTCATCAACATTTTTCTCATATGAGGAAACAATTAATATGACACCAACCTCAGTGTTCTGTCTAAACTACTATGATAATGAATTATGGGCTGGAGGTGAAAGTAATATTCTCTATTATAACGATAAAGATAATTTTTGGCGTACTTTAGGAGAGAATAAAGGAGTACCAGATGGTAGGGTATTAGATATAGAAATAGACGAGACTAATTTATGGATTGGAACATCCAAAGGGATTGGTCGTATGGAACGTTCTACATTGAGCCCTGACCCAATTGGAATTGAGAAAATTTTCAATGATATTTCAATATATGATATTGAGAAAATAGATGATCAAATATGGATTGGCACTTCAAGAGGGATTTATATATTTTTCAAGAATAATCCACAGATTTTGGATATTAATTCTATTGGCAGAAAAACCTTTCCAGATAATTTGTATAATGCCACTGTAATTAAAGAGCATGATAATATTATATATATAGTTAGTGACATTGGTATTGTAACTTTTGATTTTGATAGTAAAGAATGGATTTTATTATTTACATCAGGTATTTATCAAAATAAAACAGTCTATTCTATGATTGTAAATGATAAGTTTATATTTTTAGGTCTTGACGATGGTTTAATGAAGATCAATAAAAATACAGGGCTAGTTAAAGAATACTTCTTTTCATTTATTGGCAAAGTAAATGATATTGTACTTGATAAGAAAGCTATTTGGCTTGGTACATCAAATGGGTTAATAAATTTTAAATGGAGGCGAGATTTTTGAAAAGGCTTACCACACTATTAGTTTTATCTAGTTTCATATTATTTAATTCTATTTTAGCGCAAAGATCAAATAGGAAAAAGCCTAAAAGTAATGTTGAAAAATTTATTTTAGCACCATTTCTAGACGCAATATCGCCAGACTCAGTCAAAATAGTTACCTACCTAGAGATACCTTACCATTCTCTACAATTTATTAAGGAAAAGGGCGACTTTATTGCTTCGTATCAGGCATCGATAGGTATAAAAAATAAGAGTGGTGAGGAGGTCGATTATATGGTCTGGACTGACTCTATTAGATTGAATACATATGGTGATACAAAATCATTTATTAAAAATAGAAAACACTTTGCTGTTTTTAAGGTTGAGGCAGATGATAGTTATAAAATAACCGGAGAATTACAAGATTTAGATACAAGAAAAAAAGGATTAATAAAGAAAAATATT
>MDSV01121140.1_pt1 | contig 11462 bp, 6 predicted proteins | sample 810851 | NCBI WGS metagenome assembly MDSV01 (sample SAMN05326640, study PRJNA326480) | marine metagenome | isolation source: seawater | place: Atlantic Ocean: North East | collected 2012 | reverse complement strand
AATGTGTAAATTTAGCATTGACCATGGTTTTTCATCTAGTTTTACTCCATTCCTTTTGTCTATAGAAAGAACTATTCCCTCTATATTTGCCCTAGTTCGCATCAATCCAATCCTTGTTATCTCATAATTCTTTGATAAATCATCATCACCTGAGCTCAAAGATATAATTTTACTCTTATTGTCTAAGTATAATCTTGGATTACCTCGCCATACACCTGGGAGAGCATCAACGATTATTACTTCACCATCTGAATAATCATGTAAAGAAGGGTAAGCATTGGGTTCACTCTCTTCAATTGTTATTTGGGTTCCTGAAACGCTGACCATTGCACCAAGTACTGGCTCAGAGTAGTGATTCGGCAGAGGACCCCACTGACCTGTAAATTTACCTCTAACATTTACTCTAGACTGAATTTCACCAATTTTCTGACTTGGTGGAGAAATACTAACGTTTAGTTTTTCCAAACTGATTAGAAAATCATTTTCTGATTCTTTATCACCAAATTTACACCAAAAACACCCTGCTGAATTCTTACATGGTTCAGGATATTGGTCAGGAAATTTTACAGGTCCTTCCCCTAAATCAAGCATTGTTCTATGAATCTCACGATACAGGTTGCCTAATTCGGTAATTTCTTCGCTGGAAAGAACATCATATTGTACCCTAGATGTACTATCAAGATACCATCCTTCTATTCCATCAACCATTTGTTGTTGATGTGTTTGACACCAGAGCCATGCGTAGAAATTTAACTGGTGTTGTAGAGATTCAGCAAATTTTGATGATGGGTTACCTGACTTAATATCAATTATTCTCGTATTACCGTCCCATCTTAAGACTAAATCTAATTCTCCTGCAGCCCAACCATCTGGATGAAACAATCTTTGAGGTTGATGTACTCGAGGATCTTTTGTCCATGGCCTTGCTATTTCCCAAGACTCTAACCAATTGATATCTTTACCTGGCTTCTGCCATTGCATTGGCTCACTTATTGACCAAGTCCTCATTCCAAAATTTCTTACTTTATCGGGAATTGGAAATAACGGCTCATCACCCCAAGCGGGACTTGGGATACTGAATGGAGATTTACCAGACCTAAATTGTTCTAGGTAAGGACCTCCACCTGAAATATAACAATTTTCAACCTCCTCCAAAAATAAATCAAGACCATTCTTTATTTTCCTAGATAATTCGGCCACATCTACATCATTCCAACTTTGTTCAGAGTTCTGCCAAAGAGTATTGTCCCATTTGTCTTTACCATCTTGATAGCATACTTTTGCTTCTTCATCAGCTAAATTATAGCACCAATCTTTTAACTCCCCAAGTGAGTTAATACTTACTGGCCTCTTCATTAGAATTGAGCACAATGAGTCCTCAATTACGATACCTAAAACTTGAGAAATAGACCTTGGAGAAGATAAACCTAACTTTTTGGATAGGAAGAATTGCTTTTTACATCGTAAGAACTTTGTTAGCGAAGATGCAGAAATTCTTGTCCTGGTTCTACTTAGTGGACCTCCAGATGGCGGTTTTCCCATTGGCATGTTATCCCTACCTTGAATCAAATGAGTAATAATCACCTGATGATTGTTGTTCTCGATCTTTTCTACTCTGTGGCTTGTTTATTCTAGGACGTTTAGAGTCGTGATCTCGTCTAAATGTAATATTTACATCTTTCAAGAACTGATTCATTCCTTCTCGAAGAGGAAATGGGCCTTTAGCAGTACCATGCTGGCCTCCAACTCCATCAAAGACTAACAAAGAATCACTCAATATATCAATAAAATATACATCATGATCAATGACAAATGCTGACTTTTCATTTGATTCCATCGTTCTGCGAATTGCTTTTGCTGCCTCCATTCTTGCATTTGCATCCAAATGGGCAGATGGTTCATCTAAAAGATATAGGTCTGCATCCCTGCCAAGACATATAGCAATAGATACTGCTTGTCTTTCTCCACCCGATAATTTCTTTACGCGTTTTGCTAATAATTGGTCTACCCCGAGTGCTTTTATCACATTCACATTGAATTCACCACTGCGCCACTTGGCCCCAATTTCACTATCAAGCCATAACTGGACACTGCAATCTATGTCTACATCAATATGTTGAGGTTTGTATGAAATTGTTGGTTGTTGGTCAACCCACCCAGAATCGTATTCGATTTCTCCAGCTAGAATTTTGATCATTGTAGATTTCCCAGTTCCATTTGGGCCAACTACACCAACTACCTCAGAACGGTGAACCTTTCCTTCTCCGCTTGAAAATTTGAAATCGCCAAGTTGCTTTTCTAAAGAATTCCAAGAGATTACTTCATTTCCAATCTCTGGTACACGATCTTTATGATTAAGAAATTGAATTGGTTTATTCCTAATCCTCACATTTTGTTCAGGTAAAAAGCCATCTAGATAGGTGTTTATGGCTTGCCTAGTAGATCTTGCAGGAGTAAATATACCAAAAGCTCCTTTCTTACCATAAACAATGTGGATTAAGTCTGCAAGCACATCCAACACTGCTATGTCGTGCTCAATAACAATCACACGTTTAGATTCTGATAATTCTTGAATAATTTTTACCATTCGCATTCTCTCATGTATATCGAGGTAAGATGAAGGCTCGTCAAAGAAATAAACATCTGCCTCTCTTAGTATAGTTGCACATATTGCCATTCTTTGTAACTCTCCACCAGACAACTGTTGGATTTGGCGATCTAGTAAATGGAATATCCCCAACTTTTGAGTCATTTCATCAAGAGTTTTTCTCTCATCTACTTTTGATAGTAATTCTCTAACACTACCTTTGACTCGTTTCGGTAATTTATCTACGTTTTGAGGTTTTACTGCAACTTTTATGTTACCATCTTTTACCGAAATAAGAAAGTCTCTAAGTTCACCTCTTGGTAATGATTCAATAATGTCGTCCCAATTTGGTTCTTTGTTAGTCCAATCGCCCAAGTTTGGCACAACTCTACCGGACAACGAATTTATTGCTGTAGATTTTCCCATTCCATTAGGGCCTAAAATTCCAACCACGCTATCCTTAGAAGGCGTTGGAAGTCTAAACAATCGAAAACCGTTAAGTGAGTAACGGTGAACCATATCAGTTTCTAATTCACTTGGCAATTGCTCAATTATTAATGCATCATGTGGACATTTGTTGATACATATTCCACACCCAATACATAGGCTTTCTGAAATATGTGGCTTACCGGTCTTTTCATCCATTACGATACATTCTTGTCCGTTTCTAACCGGTGGACAAAATACTTGGCATTCATCATTACATTTCTTAGGCTGACAATTGTCTTCCTTTAGAACTGCAACTCTCATACCCTCTCACCTAATCTTCGCTAACGCTATCACTTATTGAATCAATGCAACAAACCTGACAAATGCAGGCTTTTTATCTGCTCAAATCAAGCCCTTTAGATGCTCGTGACCCTTGATGAGTTTGATACTACAAGGTGTTGGGAATTTCATGCTAGCCTTTCTAAGTGCATCTTTTGCAGTAAGGTAGAATTCTGGACTTACTTGAATTGAAATAACTCTTTGTCCTCTCTTAACTCTAGCAGCTGTACCAACGTTCTTACCAAAAGCACACCTCATTCCTTGTGAAACACGGTCTGCACCAGCGCCAGTTGCTTGCTTGTTTTCTCTCAAGATGTGATGGGGATAAGTGTGTACTCTTAGAGCATAACCTTGAGCACCTGCAATCTTTCTTATTGTGGAATTGGATATAACACGAGCTGCTTCTAGTGCTGTATGCCTGATTTGACAGTCATTATCCGCAGTTAATTCTACAACTACTGAGAACTGACCAGTCTCTGCTGCACGGCGATTTCCGACATGAAACTGATGAATTCTATTGTTGGGGACACCACCAATATACTTGCGTCGTGTATAAGCAGGACCCTTCAATCTTCGGTACATTGATGCTGGTTTACGTGCCATGTGATACCTCCAAGCATTCATGCGAATGATGCTCCCTTTATGATTTCTCCGCATGACTAGTTAAGGCTAATTGGTCAAAAATTACAACATCCTCTGCAAGAATAAAATGCTAGATATTCTAAGACTGGTTTAAGGGGCGTGTATTCAATGTGGCGTAATATGCTTAAACAAGAATCTGAGCACCAGTGGATTGCCATCGCCGGATTCTTCGTATTCATTATCATTGGAGCCGTTTTCATTAAAGGAACCAGCCACTTGCCAGGTATTGATTTGATTGAAAATGAATTAGGTGAAGAATACAGAATCATGGACTCCAAGTACACTAACGAAGATAATTCATTCATGCTTACATACACTGGAGGTGAATATGAATACCTAGCAGTAAAATCAGGTGAAATAGAGGTATTGATTGATTCAAATTCAAACATTGATGCAAGTACCATTTCAGGAATTGAATTGATTGAGAATGGCAGTTTGTTGATTGCTAATGGCGAAAATAATGCCTATTTAATCAAAGATTCAAGTTTATTTAATTTAGAGATTAACTTTGGTTCAGATAATTTTTCTCTTACACAAATCGAACAGTCTAGTGATAACTTGGAGAGATATCTTTTGATAACCAAAGAAAATGATAACTTACAAGGAATTAGAGGATTCAATACATCAGGAATAACCAGTTCAAGTACCCCAAATAATGAGAATGTTAGGTGGGATAGTATATTTCATGTTTCAGATGGAAAGTGGTTAGCTACTGGAATATACAATACTCCAGTAACATCTGGTGACCAAAGTCCAGCCGCACCAGATATGAAACCTGTTTGGGCAACTATCCTTTGGGATGGAGGACATACCGCGCCTATGATTGATAATATCAAGATCGGCATATTCGGTGAATACCATTCAACAATAAAACTGAATCACGAACATGTAATAATCGCTGGAACTCATGAAACTATTTTATTCAATCATAAATCAGGGAGTATTGATAATATCGATTACTCTAGTGTTGCTGGAGTATCTGACAAGTGTAATAGTGCTTGGCTATTCAACGGGAAAGGTTCAACTTCAGTATTACGTTTCGATGGTTTGTCTAGGGATGTTGAAGAACTTCCACACAAAATTCCACTCGAAATAGAAGCCAGTGGCTTTGATGGCAATACAATATATTTGCATGGTATCGATGATAACGGAAACTCAAAGACACTGACCTTCGATACCTCAGCAGTTGGTTCTATAGAATCAGGAAGTGGTTTTATAAATTTAGTGTTCATAATTGTTTCACTAACTATGTTCTCAATAATGGCAATAAACGTTCTAGACAAAATTAGAAAGAAAGAATTGTAAAATAACTGCTCATTTGTCAAATGTCTTGACAACCTTCATTTGCTATGGTCTGTGACACTAAACCCTGCGATGTGTGGTGACTCAATTGTCGAAGAGAACTATGATGGATCAATTCATGGAAATTAAACATGAAAATCCTGGTACGATTCTCTTTTTCCGCATGGGTGATTTCTACGAATTATTCCACGATGATGCTGAAGTTGCCGCCCCTGTATTAGGGCTTGCTCTTACCTCTCGAGATAAAAATGCAGAGAATCCAATTCCGATGGCAGGATTCCCATGGCATGCTTTGGAGGATAATTTGAAAATAATGTTGAAATCGGGATTCAAAGTTACAGTTGCTGAACAAGAACAAGAGTTGAGAGAAGGTGCTAAATTACTCGAGAGAGTTGTAACTCGGATTTACACTCCAGGTAGTTTGTATGAAGAGTCCCTACTTACGACAAATGATAGGTCTGTTCTATGTTCAATCGTTTTAGCTAAATCTTCTTTGAGTATGGCAATAATTGATTCATCAACTGGTGAATCTTGGGCTTCAACATGGGATGATAACGAACGATTTAGCAGTTTAGAAGATGAATTATTGAGGTGGAGTCCAGCAGAGATTATAATTTCACCAAAGGATGCTGAAAATGATGGCCTATGCGCGATTTTTGCTAATCTAAATGATTGTGTTATATCTCAGCACATTGCTAACAAAAAGCGTAGAATTGAAAGATTAGAAAACATGCTAAATGTCTCTGATTTAGGACATCTTGATTTAGACAGTTCTCCCTTATCTATAGAAGCTGCAGGCTTTGCTGCAGATTATTTAGCAGAAGTTCATTTCAAAGATGACATACCAATTAGAGATTTACAAATTGTTGAAGATACTGGACACCTTGTAGTCGATCAAACAACACTTAGAAACTTAGAGATTACAAGTACGCTCTCTGGTGAGTATGAGGGAAGTCTGATTTCTAGTATGAATTATTGTCGTACTGCAATGGGAAGAAGACAATTGAAAACTTGGTTACTAAGGCCATTATATCAGATAGAAGCAATAGAATTACGTCATGATGCTGTAAAAATTCTAAAATCATCTTCAAAAAGATTGGATATGCTACGTAAAAATTTAACTGGTTTGAGAGACTTAGAACGACTAGCAACTCAACTGGCTTACAATAGAAGTAATGCAAGAGATCTCCTAGCAACTGCTCTTGCCCTTGAGAGAATGCCAGCAATTATGCAGATTTGTTCAGAAACTGATGATTTATTACTTTCGCACTTGAGTGAGAATCTAACTTGTTTATCTGATATGGCAGAAAATATATTCAGGACATTAAAGGATGATTTGCCACTAAGTTTGAGAGATGGTGGCCTAATTAGAAATGGAGTAAATTCAGAACTTGATGATTTAAGGGTAGTTTCATCTAAAGGATATGAGTGGTTCAAAGAACTTGAAAATAGGCTGCGTAATGATTTAGAAATCCCATCCTTGAAAGTAAAATCAAATCGTCAAATTGGCTGGTTTATCGAAGTAACTAATTCACACATCGAAAAGGTACCAAAAGAATGGATAAGAAAACAACAGATGACCAATGGTTCAAGATTTACCACTGAAGAAATAGTAGAAAGAGACGACCTTCTAATGACTGCTGATTCAAAAATAAAACAAATAGAATACACTTTGTTTCAAAATTTGAGGGACTCGTGTCGAGAAAAATCTGCAACCTTGGCGACTATAGCAGGTAAAGTTGCAGCTATCGATGTTCTGCAATGCTTTGCTACAGTTGCTCGAAAGAGAAACTGGAGTAAACCAAAAATGGTTACTGAATCAATAATTAATATCAAACAATCAAGACATCCTGTTCTAGAACAAAACCATGGTTTCGTTGCCAATGACATACTGATGGATAAAAAGAACAGATTTTTGTTGATTACTGGTCCCAATATGGGTGGAAAATCAACTTATCTAAGGACTGCTGCACTAATATCAATATTGGCTCAATCTGGAAGTTATGTCCCTGCAGAAAATGCCAAGCTAGGTTTAGTCGATAGAATATTCACGAGAGTAGGTGCAAGTGATGATTTAAAGAGAGGTCGTTCTACATTTATGATGGAAATGATCGAAGTGGCACATATTCTTAGGAAAGCGACAAATAATTCTCTTGTTTTATTAGATGAGATAGGTAGAGGAACCTCAACGTTTGATGGACTATCTATTGCATGGTCGGTTACTGAGGATATATGTAAAAGAATTAATTCGAGGACTCTTTTTGCTACCCATTACCACCAACTCGTTGGTTTGGAAGAAGATATTGACACTCTGAAAAATATTCATGTCCAAGTCTCACAGTTAGATGGTAAATTGAAATTCTTACATACTATTGCTGAAGGTCCTTGTGATGATTCTTATGGTATCCAAGTAGCTGCATTAGCTGGTCTTCCAAGAAGTGTGGTGGAAAGAGCGACTGACCTCTTACAATTCTTAGAAAAACAAGCCTATGGTGCTAAAGCAGGAGAATCTGGCTCTCCATTAGCTAGAGATGTTGGACAAACAAGTTTGATGAGTTATTTTGCGGCTGCATCATTAGCCAATGATTCAAGTAAGGAAGTAGTTACATCGATAGAAGAGTCTGAATTGTTCAATTTCATAAGTACTCTGAATGTCGATGAAATGTCACCGAAACAGGCCATGGATGCACTTTATGAAGCCAAATCTTTGTTGGAGGATTCTAATGACTAAAGCCGAACGAATACAGCAACTTGATGATGAAACCATAGGTCATATTGCCGCTGGTGAGGTAGTAGAAAGACCGGCTCAAGTGGTAAAGGAATTATTAGAAAATAGTTTAGATGCCAGTTCTACACAAGTCGAGGTAATTATTGAAAGAGGAGGTTTTGATTCAATTATTATTACAGATAATGGTTCAGGAATTGATAGTAGTGATATACAACTCTCAGTAGACAGACATGCAACATCTAAGTTGACCAGTTTCAATGACTTGAACGAGATATACACCATGGGTTTTCGTGGTGAAGCATTAGCTAGTATTGGTATGGTTTCAGAGTTGACAGTAGCAAGTAAAACTCGGGATGGAGAGGGCAATAGTATAACGGTAGACTTCGGTAAAAAGGGTAATGTTGAATCTTATGGAATGTCATTTGGAACTATGGTATCGGTTCGTAATATTTTCAAAAATACTCCGGCTAGATTATCATTTCAAAGAAGGCCAGCTACCGAGAATGCCAAAATTGTAGATGTCATTATATCTCATGCAATTTCGAATAATAATGTAGGATTCAAACTCGTTTCCGATGGTAAAACAATTTTGAATATACCTGTTTCAGACACAACTTCTGATCGACTCTATGACGTTCTAGGTGGACAAGCTGCTCAATTAATTGAGTTAAACTCGCCAAGTCAAGATTCAGATGTACCTGGTACTGAGAGTTGGGCAGGTTGGATAAGTACTCCGGACATTACAAGAGGTAAGGGTGATGAAGTCTATGTTTTAATTAATGACAGGCCTGTTGCTTCAGGACCTTTTCACCAAGCAATCAGAAGAGGATACAAAACAAGACTTATGCAAGGTAGGCACCCAATTGCAGTGCTTTCCCTAAAAATACCCGCTTCTGAAGTAGATGTAAACGTACACCCAACAAAAAGAGAAGTCCGATTAAAGCATTCATGGAGGGTTTTAGAAAGACTCGAAAGAGCAATTGCCTATACATTAGAAAATGTGGCTACAGAACCTGAAACAGATGGTAGCATTATTGGCCTATCATCACTTAATTCAAATGTTAAACCAATTCAAGATTCATTATTTGAAGATGCTCAAGAGGAAATTTCAGAATCAAATATGCAGACAAATGGCATTCAACAATCGTCAGTTCCTGCTTGGGCATTGGCTGCTGGAACACAACTAAATTTGACTGGTTCAAAGGCAGAAGAAGCCAAGCCAAACGAAAAATCCCGCCCTATTTCACGTTCTGAAACACCACAAGAAACATTACCTGGTTTGCCGGAAAACCCTATTTCTCCAGCACTTTCCAGTGCTGAGAGAGAACTACACAGGCATTCTCATAATGGCATCTCTACCTCGCCACTTGAAGAAGAGAAATTACATGGTGAAGAGAATTCACTCGGAGACATGGAGCCTTTGGCACAATTTGCTGACTCTTACATAATTGTGCAATCAAATGAGGAATTATTACTAATTGATCAACATGCTCTGCATGAAAGAGTCAGATATGAGAGACTTAAGAAATCTAAACAGCAATGGGTTGCTCAAAATTTGATTTCACCAATCGATTTAATTCTAAATCCAGTCCAAAAACAGATAGTTTCAGGGTCTATAGAACAACTATCACAAATGGGTTTTAATGTTTCAGTCAATGATAATTCAATAACCGTATTATCTCATCCACTGTTCATCAAAGGACAAGATATTGAACAGATTTTCAAAGATTTACTACAAGATTTGTCTGAAGATGGAGCACCACTTGAAACAATTGAAAAACTCATGGACCACATGGCTTTCATGAATGCATGTCGAGGAGCAGTAAAGGCAAATGAGAGATTATCAATTTCGGAAATGCGTAGACTGATTGAAGATATGAGAAAGATACCAAATCCTTGGGCTTGCGTCCATGGCAGACCTACTGCATTAAGGATAAACATAGACTCATTAGACCATCATTTCGGCCGTCATGGATAAATTTTAATCAATTCCTAAACGAGTCAAAAAGTCAACATCAGCGACGCAATGTAGTCCTTTACCAATCAAATCTCCACCAAATTTAGTCATCAAAATTGCTGCAGTCATGAATAATCTGTGATCATCATGACAATGTATTGGCAAACTTGGCTCCACCAATTTTTGTCCACCTTCGATGATTATTTTCTGACCATCATATATTGATTTTAATCCAAAGTTATCCAGCAATTCTAATGTCCGTTTAATTCTATTACTTTCCTTATACACCGTATGTGATATTCCAGTAATTTCACCACCGCCGCCAAGTGAGATGATTACCGCTAATGGAGTTATCAAATCATTACAATTAGTTAAATCATAATTTGAAAATTCTCCTTCATCAATATTTGAAATAACATTTTTTTCCCAACTTATCCCCAAATCATTTGAAGAATCGTACAAAATCTCATTTCCTAATGAGTCATTATTGGTTGGCCAATTAAATAATTCTATTTTACAAGAGTGAAGTTTGGTTAATAGAATCGCAAAACTGGCCATAGATGAATCACCTGGAATTATTATTTCATCAGGTAAAGATACATCCCATTTATTCAATTTGTAACCGTCATTTGACTTAACAATCGCTGCACCGTATTTATTACACAACTGTTTTGTCAATTGATAATGTCGATTTGAAACCATAGGTCCAGATATTTTCAAATCGACATTACAAGGGAAAAGCGAACTAGCAATCATCCAAGATGTAAGTGGTTGACTTGATTTACTGCAATCAAGACTGATCACTCTGTTCACTTCATTGCCATTAAACCAAGGTCCTTCAATTTCCAATGGCAAATTATTTTCGCCGATTTTATCTACAGATACATTCGCTTCCAATAGTGAATTAATCATTGATTCATTGTCTCTTCTTGACAGAGAGTCATCACCAATTATGGTTATTTTATCTTTCATAGAAGATATTAGTCCCATAACGATTCTGAGCGCAGTTCCAGAATTGCCACAGTCAACCGTTAAATTTTCAGCTGAGAAACCATCTTTACCAATTCCATATATTGTTAATGTGGTTTCATCATTGTGAATTTGTTGCGAAATTTTTACACCAATTGATTGAAGTGAATTAATCATTGATTCTATATCTTTGCCTAGACTTCCAGTAAAACTAATTTTACAAACTCCATGATTGATTGCTGACAATGCTAGAATTCTAATCATATGACTTTTTGATGGTGGTAATGAATATTCTAATGAGTGAAACTCACGTTTGGGGATGTATTGCAAATCATCAAATGATTTGCTTAGCGACCCACTTTGATACTCAGTCACATATAACCCTGTAACTCATTTATCATCAATGCTTGTAAAACAGTTGAATAACCTCAAACAGTTAGTTCGAAATATGACGGAGGACTCTCTTGGTAGGCCTCTGAAAGATTTACGGATATCTATTACCGATCGTT
>MDSV01042358.1_pt1 | contig 11462 bp, 12 predicted proteins | sample 810851 | NCBI WGS metagenome assembly MDSV01 (sample SAMN05326640, study PRJNA326480) | marine metagenome | isolation source: seawater | place: Atlantic Ocean: North East | collected 2012 | reverse complement strand
TATTTGAAGATTTAATTAAATTAGCTCGAGAAAGAAAAGATAAACCTATTGAAGGATCTTATACAAATAAATTACTTAGTGATAAATTACTTAGTAAAGAAAAAGTTTTAGAGGAAATAAATGAGTTAGTAGAAGCTGTGGAAAAAGATACAAACAAAATTCACGAAGCAGCAGACGTTTTTTATCATTTAGCAATATATCTTGAGGCAAACAACATAAAGATTGAAGATGTAATGAATGAATTATCAAAGAGAAAAAAATAATTTTTATTGAAAAAAATTAACTTATAATTGTATAATAATTTTATGAATTATAATGATAATAATATATTTGCTAAAATTTTAAGAGGAGAAGTACCTTGCAAAAAAATTTATGAAGATGATTATGTTCTATCATTTCATGATATTAATCCTCAAAAAAAGATTCATGTATTAGTTATTCCTAAAGGAAAGTATGTTGATCTTGATGATTTTTGTTTAAATGCTGCAGTTGATGAGATTGTTGGCTTGATAAAAGGGATAAATATAATCGCAAAAAAATTAGGAATTTCAGTTAATAATGGTCAAGGTTATAGAGCTTTAACAAATATTGGTGAAGATGGGGGGCAAGAAGTACCTCATTTGCATTTTCATTTATTTGGTGGAGAAAAAATTGGTAAGATGGTTGAGTGAGTAAAAAAATTGAAAGAAATTACCTAGAGATTAACTCAATTTTAGATCTTAAAGAATCTAATGTTGGAACTGAAAGACACTCAATCCAATTAATAGAGCCTGCGGACTATCAACTTAATAAATTTTTTTATAAATATGTTGGTAAAAACCATAAATGGGTTGATAGATTGGTATGGACAGAAGAACAATGGATAGCATATGCCACAAATAAAAAAGTTAAGACATATGTTTTAAAAGAACAAGATGATCTAGCAGGTTATTTTGAACTTATTATACATCAAAATGAAATTGAAATAGCTTATCTTGGACTTTTAGAAAATTATCAAAATAAAAAATTGGGATCTCTTTTATTATCTTCAGCAATTAAAAAATCATTTTTAGAAAAACCTAATAGAGTATGGGTGCATACATGTTCTTTAGATCATAAAAATGCTTTAAATAATTATATCTCAAGAGGTATGAAAATTTTTAAAAAGGAAACTATTACAATTTAGATTAATTTCTTGTAGGTAGTTTAAAAAAATTTTTTTCAATTTTTTTATTTTTAATTATAGAATTAATATAAGTAATACTTAAATTTTGATAAATATCTAATGTTTGCCACCCTATTAAGTTGAATGTAGTTTTATCAAAAAAAAGATTTATTTCATTTTCATTTTCAAAAAACCTATAATTAATAAATTTTTTATCAATATTTCTTCCATTTAAACTTTGTATTTTTTTTAATAAAAAATCTTTGTTAAGAATCAAATTTAAAGGTGTTTTTTCTAAAGGATAAATGTAATAACTATTTAACGTTTTTATCACCAAAGATCTTCCATTTGATACTAATGTTTTCTTATTTTTTAAATCATAATTACATAAAATTTTTTTTGGATATTTAATTGTGCAGTTACCGTTTTCTATTTTACCATTTATATTTTGCTCAAAATTAAATGATAAATTCTCAACATTTTGTAAATTTTTTATTATATCTTCTTTAACTGTGGCTGAAACATCAGTTATTAGAAACGTTAAAAATATAAATAATACTTTTCTTTTAAAGTACATCACGTTTACCAACATGATTAGCTTTACTTACAACACCGTCTGCTTCCATCATATCTATTATTCTTGCAGCACGATTATATCCAATCTGGAGTTTCCTCTGTAAAAACGATGTTGATGCTTTACCCTCAGATTTAATAATTTCAATAGCCGTTTCATAAAGTTCATCTTTATCGCCTTGATTTTTAGAATTTTCATTAATTTCTTTCTCGTCAGCAAAGTTAAGAATTTCATCTACATAATCAGGCTCAGCTTGAGATCTCAAAAAATTATTTACTTTTTCAATTTCATTGTCTGAAACAAAAGGAGCATGAATTCTCACTATACGATTAGCTGATGACATATAAAGCATATCTCCTTTTCCTAGTAATTGTTCAGCTCCTTGTTCTCCTAATATTGTTCTACTATCTATCTTAGATGTTACTTGGAAAGAAATTCTAGTTGGAAAATTTGCTTTGATAGTTCCAGTTATTACGTCAACACTTGGTCTTTGGGTTGCCATGATTATATGAATTCCTGCAGCACGAGCCATCTGAGATAATTTTTGAATATAATTTTCAATTTCTTTTCCAGCAACTAACATTAAATCTGACATCTCATCTACTACAACAACTATGTAAGGCATTGGGAGTTTATGTTTTGCATTGTAGCCATCAATATTTCTAACTCCCTCTTTAGTCATAAGTCTATATCTACTTTCCATTTCTTTAACGACCCAACCTAGCACAGAGGCTGCTTTTTTAGCCTCAGTAATAACAGGACAAAGTAAATGAGGAATCCCCTCATAAGTAGACAGTTCTAGCATTTTTGGATCAATTAAAATAAATTTACATCTTTCCGGAGTATGTCTGTAGAGTAAAGAAAGAATAATTGTATTTATACAAACTGATTTTCCTGAACCAGTTGTTCCAGCTATTAGTAAATGTGGCATTGAAGCTAAGTCTCCAACAATTGGAGTTCCTGAGATATTTTTACCTAGAGCTATCGGTAACTTAATCTCTCTTTTTTTGAAGTTTTGATTATTTAAAATTTCGCTTAAATATACATTTTCTCTTGAGAGATTTGGTAATTCTATTCCTACAGTATTACTACCAGGAATAATTGCTATACGAGCAGATTCTGAACTAGTATTTCTAGCTATATCATCAGAAAGATTTATTATTTTTGAAACTTTGACGCCAGCCGCAGGTTCAAATTCATTTAGAGTTACAACAGGTCCATGACTTACTTTTTTTATATTTCCATTTACCCCAAAATCTAAAAGAATTTTTTCTAAAAAAGTTGAATCATTATTTTCATTATTATCAGATTTTTTATTTTCTTTTTTTGATTCTAATTTTAATAGATCTAAAGAGGGTAGTTTAAAACTTTTTTTATTTTTTTCAGAATTTTTTTCAGCCTTTATAAAAGGTAAATCCTCTTGTATAAGATTTTTAATTTCATCTTGAGGAATATATTCATTAATTATTTCATTTTTATTAGTATAACTTTTTTCTTTAGATTGGAATAAATATGAATATATCTTTTTTAATGACAAGTAAAAAATTTTATAATTAAAATTTATACTTAATAAAAAAAATAAAAAAATTAGAATTAATAAAAAATAATATAGAAAAACTTCGTAATTTTTTTCTAAATTACTAAAAAATAAATTATTTAAATAATTACCAACGAATCCACCATTTCCATTTATATATAATTTGAAATTACTATTATAAAAATATCCAAAAAAAGAAGAACCAATTAAAGAATAAGGAATAATATAAAATGAATTTTCAATAAATAAAAAAAATTCTTTTTTTTTAAAAATTAAAATCCCTGTAAAAATAAAAGTGAAAGGTACAAGGTATGATATAAGCCCAATGGATTGGAAGAAAAGATCCGATATATAACTCCCTCTAAAACCAATTAAATTCTTAATCTCAGTATTTTCTGGAAAAATGAAATTTGGGTCATTTGGTGAGTAAGATATTAATGCAATAAGTAATAAAATTCCTAGAAAAGAAAAAATTGTACCACTTATTTCAATCAATCTTTTAACAACAAAAGTAAATGCAATATTAGCTATTTTTTTTATATCCATATTCAAGGAATCAAATTTAACACTTTGTATCATCTAATTTTTATTGTTAAAATTAAAAATATTATGAAAGTATGTATAATTGGAGATGGTATTGTAAGCTTAACTTTAGCTAATGCTCTTACAAAAGAGGGTATATTTGTAGATGTTTATTCAAATAAAAAAATAAAAAATATTAATAAATCAAGAACTCTCGGTATTTCAAAAGATAATATAAATTTTTTTAACAACAATATTCTTAATATTCAAAATTTATTGTGGAGAATAAATAAAATTGAGATTTATAGTGAAAATTTAAAAAAAGAAAAAATATTAAATTTTGAAAATGAAGGTAAGGAACTTTTTTCAATTATAAAAAATCATGATTTATATAATTTACTTGAACAATCATTATCAGATAATACTTTTTTTAAAAAAAAAAAGAATTATAAAAAAATCAATCCCAAAAATTATAAGTTAGTAATTAATTGCGATTCTGAAAGTTTTTTTTCAAAAAAATATTTTTATAAAAAAATAGAAAAAAATTACAATAGTTTTGCTTTCACTTCTATTATTCAACATGAGAAAATAGATAATAATACGGCAGTTCAAATTTTTACAAAAAAAGGACCATTAGCTTTTTTGCCTATTTCAAAAGAAAAAACATCTGTTGTTTATTCTGTAAGAAATTTAAATGAGATTGATCTATTAGATGAAGTTAAGAAATATAATATTAAATATAAAATAAAAAAAATGTATCCTGTATCTAGTTTTGGATTGATAGCTTCAAATTTAAGAACTTATCATCATAAGAACATACTGGCATTTGGAGATTTATTACACAAACTCCATCCCTTGGCAGGACAAGGATTTAATATGACAATAAGAGATATTAATCTATTATTAGATTTGGTTAAATTTAATTTAAGTCACGGCCTGGAGATAAATAATCAAATTTGTTTAGATTTCGAAAATAAAAATAAACATAAAAATTATCTTTTTTCTAATGGAATAGATTTCTTTTATGAGTTTTTTAATTTTGAAAGTAAAACAAAAAATACTATTTTAAGTAAGTCAATTCAATTTGTTGGAAAAAATAAATATTTTAATAAATTTTTTACCAATTTAGCGGACAAAGGAATAGTAACATAAAATTATTGAATTGTTGTATTATTATACTGATCAAACGTATAAGTAGATAAAATTTCTGAAATTTTAGTTTTTCTAATATCTAAATTTTTTGTTTCAAGCAAAACTTGTTTTTCTTCAAGTGTAAAAGGAGATGCCATCGCAAGCGCATTTATAGTTTCATCTAAGTTTTGTTTTTCTAATTCTTTCCAATTAATTATAAATCCTCTTTTTTCAAATAAATCTTTTAAATCTTTAAAAATTAATTCAAGGTCAGAAAATTTCAGTTCTTCTTTTTTTTCATTGAGATCGTGTAAATAATCTTGAAAAGTAATTTCACATTCACGATATTTTTTATTAGATGAGATTTCTTTTATTATTTTGAATCTGATAACTCCCTTTAATTCTATTAATAATCTGTTATCTTGGGTTTCTTGAAAGTTTGTAATTTTTCCTAAACATCCAATTTTGTGAAGATCCTCTAAATTGTTTTTCTTATTTTTTGGTTGAATCATACCTATAAATTTATCAGATTTCATACAGTCATTAACCATATCCAAATATCTCGGTTCAAAAATATTTAAGGGAACTGTAGTTTTGGGAAAAATGATAAAATTGCTCAAAGGAAAAATAGGTATTTTTTTCGGTAGGTTGTTCATGTTTTATCTAGTATTTTAATTTAAGTATAACATTAAATGGATAATACAAAAAATCTAATTCTTGAGGCAAAAGAACTCTATTCAAAGAAAAGATACTTTGAAGCAAAATCTTGTTTATTAAAAGTTTTTGAAAATTTTAATTTAGATATAAAGCTAAAATTGAGCTTATATGTCTTAATATCAGATATTTATTATAAAATTAATGAATTTGAAAATGCAGAAAATTACTTATTAACATATTTAAAAGAAGATAAATCAAATTCTAAGGTATTTAGTTTGTTAGGAAATGTTTATCTAAAAAAAAGGGACTTTAAAAATTCTGAACAAAGCTATCTAGAGTCAATTAAGTTAGATAAAAATAATGAGACTGCTATTATCAATTTGGCGATATTATATCATAATTTAGGTAAGCAAAAAGAAGCCATTTCATTATACAAAAAGATATTAGCAAAAAATCCAAAAAAAATTGGTGTCTTATATAATTTAGCAAGTTTAGATAAAAAAATAATTAACGAAAAAAAAATTTCTTTTTTGAAAAAATTAATTAATGAAAATGAATTAAATTATTTTGATATGGCCTCTTGTTACTTTTTGATTGCTGATGATGAAAAAAAGAAAAAAAATTACGAAAAAGAAATTAATTTATTATCTAGTGCTAATAAGTTGTCTTTCAAATATAATGAAAAAAAAAATATTCAATTAGATGAATATTGGCTCAAGATTATCTCAAAAAAGTTTAATAAAATAAGTTTTGAAAAAAAAAAATGTAAATATAAATAACAATAAAAAATTTTATCCAATTTTTATAATTGGTTTACCAAGATGTGGGTCAACCTTAATAGAATCAGTCATTTCTTCTGGAAAAGATAAAATTGAAAATTTAGGAGAAACAAATTTAGTTAATTGGGCATTTTTAAATACCAATAGAGATTTTCTAAAATTAAATGATAACAATCAAAGCATTATCATTGATCAAAACTTGACTGCTAAAAAATTAACAGAGTCGATTAATAACCTGATTATTAATAAAAATAATGATATTTATTTCTCTGAAAAATCCTTAGAAAATTTTTTTTATATTGAATTAATATTAAATATTTATCCAAATGCAAAATTCATAAATCCTAGAAGAAACACTATTGATAATATCTTTGCAATTTATAAACAATTTTTATCTAATGTTTCATGGTCTCATTCTATAGAAAACATTTTATTATATTTTGATAATTATTTTTCTACGATTGATTATTTTAAACAAAAATACTCAGAAAGAATTCTCTCAATATCTCTTGAAGAATTTACAAATGATCCCAGAAAATCTGCAATGGAAATTTATGATTTTTGTAATTTAAATTGGGATGAAAAATGTTTAGATTTTCATAAAAGAGATGATTTATTCACAAATACTGCAAGTATTAACCAAATAAGAAGTGCAGTACAAAAATATGATTTTAGTAAATATGAAGCTTATAAAGGAATGTTGAATAACTATCTTAAAAAGTATAGTTGGTTAAATAATAATTAATTCAGGTTTTATATTTTTCTTATTGCCTATAATAAAAAAAATCGTTATCTATAAATAGTTTATAAGCGGGCATAGCTCAGTGGTAGAGCGTCTCGTTGCCAACGAGAAGGTCGAGGGTTCGACCCCCTTTGCCCGCTCCAATTTATTTATGAATGATTTATTAAAAAAGAAGTGTGTTCCATGTGAAGGAGGTGTCAACGCTTTCGACATTTCAGAAATACATAAATATCAAAAAAAAGTAGATGGTTGGAATGTTATCAAAAATGAAGCAAATATTTATTTACTAGAAAAGAATTTTAAATTTAAAAATTTTTTAGAAAGTCAAAAATTTGTAAATGAGGTTGGAAAAATATCTGAGGAAGAGTCACATCATCCTGATATTTTTTTTGGTTGGGGTTATGCAAAAATAAATATCACAACGCATTCAATTGAAGGCTTATCAGAAAATGATTTCATTTTAGCAGCAAAAATTGATAAAATAATTAATGTTTGAAGTGTCTTGTTTTGGAAAAAACTAGTATAGTGTTAGTTGCATTAGCAAATCTTATAATTTCTTTATCTCTTATTGACCCCGAAGGTTGAATAACAGCTGTAACTCCGGATTGAATTAATTTTTCAATTCCATCAACGAATGGAAAAAAAGCATCTGAGGCAGCAACAATTTCACCTTTTGTATTAGAAAATTTTTTCATTTTATTAATTGCAATTTGACAACTATCAAGTCTACTTGGTTGACCAGATCCAATACCCAAAGTAGTTTTATTACTAGCCAGAACAATGGCATTAGATTTCACAAAACGACAAATATTAAAAGCAAATAATAAATCATCAAATTGTGATTTAGTTGGCTTCCTTTTTGAAACAATCTTAAAATCTCTCTTGGAAAATATTTTATTATCTTCTGTCTGAATCAAAAAGGAATCATTTACAGAATTAATCTTTATGATTTCACTTAAAGATAATCTTGAAGCATCAATAAGCCTTAAGTTTTTTTTTCTTTTCAACAATTTTAGGGCGTTTTTATCGAAACCATTAGCTATTACTACTTCAAGAAAAATTTTGCTGAGTTCCAAAGCCAAGCTTTTCTTAATCTTAAAATTGCAAGAAACAATTCCTCCAAAAGCACTTGTTGGGTCACAATTTAATGCAGATTTATAGCTTTTTAAATTATCTTTATTAATTGAAACTCCACAAGGATTAGCATGTTTAACAATTACAGTACCAATATTTCTTGGCAGTGATTTTGAGATTGCTAAAGCAGAAAATATATCATTATAATTATTATAACTTAATTGTTTGCCATGTATTTTATTAATACTTAATCTTTTATTTTGTGAATAAATTGCACTTTCTTGATGAGGGTTCTCTCCATATCTTAATTTTTCAATTAAGTTTGAGTAGATAGTTTTCTTTTTAGGAAAAAATTTTTTTGAAATTCTATTAAAGTAATTTGATATTACGGATTCATAATATGCAGTTTCTGAAAAAGCGATTTGAGACATCCTAAATCTAAAATCTAGTGAGGTAGATCCTTTACCAGATTTCATTTCATTAATTAAATCTACATATTGATCAGAGGAGGTGATTACTGTTACATCATCATAATTTTTTGCAGCAGCTCTTACCATGGTTGGTCCACCAATATCAATATTTTCTATAATTTTTTTATGATTTTGAGTTGAATTAATAGTTTCTTCGAAAGGATAAAAATTAACTATAACTAAATCAATATTTTCAAAATTATTATTTTTCATCTCTTTTAAATGAGATTTATTATTTCTTTTATTTAAAATACCTGCATGAATTTTAGGATGTAAAGTTTTTACCCGACCGTCAAGTATCTCAGAACTTCCACTAAAATCTGAAACTTCAATACAATTAAATTTTAGTTTTTTAATTGCCTTATAAGTTCCACCAGAACTTATCAATTTAATTTTATTTTTTTTAAGAAATTTTAAAAGAATATTTAAATTTGATTTATCTGATACAGAAATTAATGCTGTACGTATCTTTTTCATCATATTTTTTTTATTTCCCATTTAATTTTTTCATTTTGAGCATTTGAAATACCAGAAACCAAAATATTCTGATTTACTGTATATGAATTTTTATTACCGAAATATAAACCATTATCAATATTTATATCGTAATTATTACACGTAAACTTCCATCCCTCGTTATCTAATTCAATTAAGATTGTTTTATTATCTTGGGTTTTCATTAATTTGATATTTGGTTCCATGTGAAAACGTATATCGAATTTATAATTATTATTAGTTTTTTTAATTATTTTATCAGTTCCGACAAAAACCATTTTTTTTGGGAAAAATTCAATATCTCTTTCATGAATTATATTATATTTTTTTTGGTAGCCATCATGGGCTGCACTTATTTTCCAGTAATCAGATTCAAAAATTGTGCTTTTTTTTATTATTTTAAGACCCTTTCTTACTAATAATGAGTCATGAACTTTTGAAAATTTGCAGGATGAGTTGTCATCAATGACCAGAGTATTATGTACTGCAGATGATTTTGATAATTCGTTTAATTTTAAACCCATTTTATGGTATCCACAATTACTAATTAATTTATTTCCATTAGATGTAACCTCAAAAGATAAGGCCCCTGATTGATAATCTCTTGAAAATTCTGAATAAGGTGAAGAACCAGTGTCCATTACAAGACATATTTTTTTATTTTTCAAAATTATATACCCACCAAAATCTTGATTTTCATTTTTAAATTTATAACCAAATCTTTTAAGATAATTGTCAAATTCACTATTATCTGAAATGTTATTTCCATTGAATAAAATATTTGTATTAGTATTTTGCCATATAAACGCATAGCCTTGTCCCAGCTGGTAAATTGTTTCATCGATATATTCAGGTATACTAATTTGTGCTTCTTTAAACCATTCTCTTATAAGAATAAAATATTTAAGATAAAAAATTAATTGTTTAATACTTCTTGATTTTGGAAAACCATTATTATCTAAAGAAATTTTTGAAATTTTTTTTAGTTGATTTAACCCAAATGAAAGGTATTTTTTCTCATCTTGATAAGATAGTCCTACAAGAATTATAGATGCACAACCAATCAACTTGTCATCTATTAGTTCCGATCTTGTCATTTCATTAATTAAATGATTTGTTTGCTTTTGTATTATCAAATTAAATTTTTTTTTATATTCTTTGCTACTTTGCTCAAAAGTTAAATTATGATATGATAACCAAGCTATAATTCTTTTTGACGTTAAATCAAAATCCCAGCTTTTATTGTTATAGTTCTGATTAAAATTAATCCAATTTTGAATAACCAATTGTGTTTTTTGCTTTGAAGATTTAAGATCTAGACTAAAAAGCCAGTAGAAACTATTTAGCTGTTTAAAATCTTTATTATTTATATTTTTATTATTCCAAATTTTATCTAAAGAAAAATCTTCAATTCTATTTTTTTTCTTTTGATATTTAATCAGAGATGACAATAAATGTGGACTAGGTTTGTAAATTATATTTTCATGATTTATCTTAGAAATTTTTCGATCATAAAAATTAGATCTGAGATAAAATTTTCTTAATTGATTAATAATATTTAAGACAAATTGATTTACATAAATCATGAAATTATTTTGATTTTAATAATTCAATATTCTTTTTAATATCTCCATTATTGCTTTTAAAAATTGTAGTTCCAGAAACTAAAATATTTGCACCAGCTTCAATTGCCATCTTAGAATTTTCAAAGTTGATTCCACCATCAATTTCAATATCAAAATCTAGTTTTTTATCATCCTGTATTTTTTTTAATTTCTTTATTTTATCTAAAACTTCTGGCATAAATTTTTGTCCACCAAACCCAGGGTTAACACTCATGATTAAAACTAAATCAATATTATTTAGGTGATTAAAAATTACATCAATTTTTGTCTCTGGGTTCAATGATACACCTACCTTTTTTTTTAAATCTTTAATCTTCGAAATTGATGATCTTAAGTCATTTGTGGCTTCTGGATGAATTGTAATTATATCTGCACCAGCTTCTGAGTAAGCATCGATGTATTCATGTACAGGTGAAATCATCAAATGAACATCAAACAATATTGAGCAGTGTTTCTTTAAAGCTTTAATCACTGGTGGTCCAATTGTTAAGTTAGGAACGAAATGTCCATCCATAACATCTACATGTATCATGTCAGCACCACTGTCCTCCAATCTTTTGATCTCTTCACCTAATTGGCTAAAGTCAGCTGAAAGAATAGATGGTGAAATTTTTATTTTTTTCATTGAAAACTAGATTTACTAGTATCAATTTTTAAAATTTAATTGAATTAAAAAATTGATAAATTTGTCTCGAAATTTCACTTTCCAGAG
>MDSV01136256.1_pt1 | contig 11463 bp, 10 predicted proteins | sample 810851 | NCBI WGS metagenome assembly MDSV01 (sample SAMN05326640, study PRJNA326480) | marine metagenome | isolation source: seawater | place: Atlantic Ocean: North East | collected 2012 | reverse complement strand
TCGAATCTAGTTCACCCCCATAAGTTGTAATGGTGGAGGTGGTGGGTACTGCCCCCACGTCCGCAATGGTTATTACGAAATCCGTTTATCGTCATAGTTGGAAAACCAACATTAATAATATAAAAGGAATTTAAATAGATTCAATAACAATCATGAAATTAACTAAAGAACAGTCTCAAGAAATAAAGAGTCAACAATCTCAAGATAACACAACAAAACGTGTAACAGTCATTGAGTTAGAAAAAATACTTTACGAGGCTATGCCGGCTTTAGACCACGGATTCGTGAGGGTGGTTGATTATATGGGTGATGACACATCTATAGTTCAGGCTGCAAGGGTATCTTATGGAAAAGGTACAAAACAAGTTTCAACAGACTCAGGTTTGATAAAATATTTAATGCGACATTGGCATAGCACTCCATTTGAAATGTGCGAAATAAAGTATCATATCAAGTTACCAATTTTCATTGCTCGTCAATGGATAAGACATAGAACTGCCAATGTGAATGAATATTCAGCAAGATATTCCATTTTGGATAAAGAATTTTATTTACCATCCTCAAAAAATCTTGCGGCTCAATCCCAGAACAATAGACAAGGAAGGGGTGAAATAATTGATGGCGAACAAGCTAAAAAAGTTTTAAATCTTTTAAAAGAAGACGCAGAGAGAACTTATACAAATTATGAGACTATGCTCAACGAAAAGTACGATGGATCTACTATTGATAAAAATAAAAAAGGTTTAGCAAGAGAATTAGCTAGAATGAATCTAACTTTAAATACATACACGCAGTGGTATTGGAAAACTGATTTATTAAATCTGATGAATTTTTTAAGACTTAGAGCCGATCACCATGCCCAGTATGAAATAAGAGTATATGCAGATATAATGCTAGATACATTAAAAAAATGGGTTCCTATTACTTATGAAGCTTTTTTAGATTATCGAGTTGGAGGAACTGAGGTTTCATCAAAAGGAAAAAAAGTAATTAAAAAATTCATTAATCAAGAGAGTATTACAATTGATCAGTCTGGTCTTTCCAAAAGAGAGTGGAATGAACTTATGATAGCCTTTGATTTAAATGATAAAATAATAGAATAATATATTGTATGAAAAAAAATATTAAACTTCCATCAAATCGAAATTTTGGAGTTGTTTTTTTTGTTGTTTTTTTACTTATAGCCCTATGGCCACTATTAAACGAAAATGAATTAAGACTTTGGTCTTTATTACTCTCAGTCATCTTTCTTCTATTGGGTATGATTAATTCAAAATTTTTAACACCTTTTAACAAGCTATGGTTTAAATTCGGAATATTTCTTGGTAATTTCATTTCTCCAATAGTAATGGGATTTGTTTTCTTTTTAGTAGTAACGCCCACTGGATTAATTATGAGATTATTTGGAAAAGATATATTAAGATTAAAGAAAAATAAAATAACTTACTGGATTAATAAAGATAGAGATGACAGTAGTATGAAAAACCAGTTTTAAAAAAGATGAGTTTTTTATTAGAGTTCTGGCAATTTTTGAAAGTTAGAAAAAAATATTGGTTACTTCCCATTATTATTATTTTGGCTTTATTTGGTGGCTTGATTGTTTTGAGCCAGGGTTCAGCTGTGGCGCCCTTTATTTACACAATATTTTAGTAACGTGGCATCTATTCTTGGTATCTCAGCTTTTTATCATGATAGTGCAGCAGCAATAATTATTGATGGAAAGATTGAAGCTGCCGCTCAAGAGGAGAGATTTACTAGGAAAAAACATGACTCAAGTTATCCCTTTCACGCGGTAGAATTTGTTTTAGATTTTGTAAAATTAAATCTATCAGAAGTAGATTACATAGTTTTTTATGAAAAACCTTTTCTTAAGTTTGAAAGACTTCTGGAAACCTACGTAGCTTTTGCACCGAGAGGATTTACTCAATTTACCAAATCAATGCCTTCATGGTTAAGAGAAAAACTTTTCCAAAAAAATTTGTTATTAAATTTACTCAAAAAACATGATTCAAATTTTAATGGCGAAAAAAAAATATTTTTCTCAGATCACCATTTAAGTCATGCAGCAAGCGCTTTCTATCCTTCACCATTTGATGAAGCTATAGTTTTAACTGCTGATGGAGTGGGGGAATGGGCAACAACAACAGTTGCAATTGGAAAAGGCAGTAATCTTAATATTAAAAAAGAAATACATTTTCCTCATTCTTTGGGTTTACTTTATTCGGCATTCACTTATTATATTGGCTTTAAGGTCAACAGTGGTGAGTACAAACTTATGGGATTGGCTCCATACGGACAACCAAAATATACAGACATTATAAAAAATAACTTGATTGATATAAAAGAGGATGGTTCTTTTAGAATAGAACAAGAATATTTTGATTACTCAACTGGTTTAAAAATGACAAATTCAAAATTTAATTCTCTGTTTGGAGAGACTCCTCGAAATGCTAAGACAGAAAAGATAAGACAATTTCATATGGATATTGCTGCATCTATTCAAAAAGTGACTGAAGAAGTAATGCTTAAATTAGTAAAATCTCTAAGAGATGAGTATAAAATAAAGAATCTTTGTTTAGCTGGCGGAGTAGCTTTAAACTGTGTTGCTAACGGAAAAATATTAGAGGAAAAGTTATTTGACAAAATCTGGATACAACCTGCGGCAGGAGATGCCGGTGGTTCCATAGGCTCTGCGTTAGCTCTATGGCATAAAGAATTAGATAACAAAAGAATATTTAAAAAAGATAAAGATGATTTAATGCAGGGATCATATCTAGGTCCTGAATTCTCTCAAAAAGAAATTGAGTCTGAATTAAATTTTTTAAATGCAAAATATACTGTTTTTAATGATCAAGAAATAATTGAAAAGACAACACATGGTTTAATCAATGGAAATGCGATTGGTTGGTTTCAAGGAAGAATGGAATTTGGTCCAAGAGCATTAGGAGCAAGATCTATAATTGGTGACCCAAGGTCAGAGCATATGCAAAAAAATTTAAACTTAAAAGTAAAATATAGAGAGAGTTTTAGACCTTTTGCTCCTTCAATCTTAAAAGAGGAAGTGAATAAATGGTTTCAAATAGAGAAAGATAGTCCTTACATGCTTTTAGTTGCTCAAATTTCAGATGAAAAAAAAATTGAAATGACTGAAAGCGAAAAGAAACTATTTGGAATAGAAAAATTAAATATTAAAAGATCAGAAATTCCTGCTGTTACACACGTTGATTACTCTGCAAGAATTCAAACAGTTCATCAAAAAACAAATTCTAAGTATTATTCGTTATTAAAAAATTTTTACCAAAAAACAAATTGTCCAGTTTTAATTAATACATCATTTAATGTTAGAGGTGAGCCTATTGTAAATACTCCTTTAGATGCATTTCGTTGCTTTATGGGAACTGAATTAGATACACTTGTGATTGGTAATTGTTTTTTAGAAAAAAAAGATCAAATTCAAAATTTAAAAAAAGATTACAAAAATCAATTTGAGCCTGATTAGATGAGCAACAGCCGTATTTAAAACTAAATATTAAGAGTTTTATTTGTTATAATAAATAAACGATGAGAAAAAATTTTTATTTTTTAACATACTCTCTATTAATACCCTTTTTAATATTTTTTGTATTAGAGTTTCTTTTAAATATTTATTTTAAATCAACGAAAATTCCCAATGATAATAGATTTCAATTTAGATATATGATGTATAGTGAGGGAAAGTTATTTGAAAAATACGAAAATTTTTTTAAATATCATCCAAATTTAAACAAGAGATATTTACAATTTTATTTTCATCAAGGTAAATTTAAAAAAATTTGGGATTATAATTTTCCAACAAATAATTTTGGTTTAGTTCAGTCAAATGATATTTACAAAAATAAAAAATCAATTTTATTTTTAGGAGACTCTTTTACCGAAGGTCAAGGAGCAGAGCCTTGGATAGATAAATTCGGTAAAAATTTTTTAGATTATCAAATTATTAATGGAGGTATTATTGGCACTGGTTTTCAACAATTCGAAAAAATTCATGATCATATCAAAGATACTTACAATGTAGAAAAAGTAGTTATCCTATATATAGGAAGTGATCTCAGAAGGGGCATTGTATTAGCAGATACTACCGATTGTTTGAGGAATAATGATCTTTGTAAAGAGGATGCTAACGTTTTTAGTATACCGAATAAAGAGTCAGAAATAGAAAATTTCTTAATTACAAGACATAAGTTAAGGCAAGAAAAAAAATTAAGCCTTAAAAACAAAATAAAATATCTAGTACGTGAAACTTACACATATAACATTTTGAGAAACTATATTAATACAATCAGATTAAAAAATGACAGTTTAATAGAAGCAAATTTTCAAGCTATTGAAAATCTTTTAAAGAAAAATAAAAAAAAGTTAATTTTGATTAATATAAAAACCGCTCAGGAGATTATAAAAAATCAAGAGTCTTATGAGACAAAATTAATAAGAAAATATTTAGTTAAAAGAAAAATTCAAAATTACCAATGTAATATGAATAATGATATCAATAATTTTCATCAAATAGACTTTCATCCAAACAAAAAAGGATATGATGAGATTTTTAATTGTGTAAAAAAAATTTTAAATAACAGTTTTAAATAAAATTTTTTTTAATTTCACTTGCGAAATTAATATATATTTTTGAAATTTCGTGATCTGGATTTTCTTCAACTATAGGCTTACCTAGGTCACCAAATTTTCCAACATCGGGATTAATTGGTATTTTTCCTAAAAATTTTTTCTCAAAATCTTGTGCAGTCTTTTGAACACCACCGCTGCCAAAAATATTATACTTCTTTTTATCATCTGCAATAAAATAACTCATATTGTCTACTAAACCTAAAATTTTAACTCCAAGTTTATCAAACATTCTGATGCCTCTTTTAACATCAAGTAACGCAACCTCCTGAGGTGTCGAAACTATTATTGCTCCATCCATTTTAATTTCTTGAGAAAAAGTTAATTGAGTATCTCCAGTACCTGGTGGCATATCAACGATTATAAAATCAAGATCTTTCCAATTTACTTTTTGTGTAAAAGTTTTGATAGCGCTAGTTACCATTGGTCCACGCCAAATCATTGGTGTTTGTTCGTCAGTTAGAAAACCAATAGACATGCACTGAATATCATATTTGATTACAGGTTCTAATTTTTGTCCATCACTTTTTGGTTTTTCTTTAATTCCAAGCATTTTAGGGATTGATGGTCCATAAATATCTGCGTCAAGTAAACCAACCTTACAGCCAATTTTTTTTAATGCTAAAGCTAAGTTTGTGGCAAAAGTTGATTTGCCAACACCTCCTTTTGCACTCGAAATTGCTATTGTAAACTTAGAACCTTTAATTGGATTTTTCTCAGGCGTTTTTCTACTCATTTTCGCTCTCATTGCGTCACTAAATTCTGGTTTTTCCTTTGTCATAATTAGATCTTAACTTGTTTTTCCCCATAAAGACATTATATAGATTGCCATATGTCAGATGATTTTAGACAAAGTGGAGGAAGCCCTTGGGGAACACCCCCAGGAGGTGGAAGTGGTAATGGTTCAGGAAGAGGACCAACACCCCCGGACATTGAAAAAATTATTAGAGAATTCCAAGAAAAAATAAAAAAATTTTTACCTGGAGGAAGCACTTCAGGAGGCAAGCAAGCTATCTTAGTTCTGTTAATTCTTGGTTTTGTTTGGCTAGCAAGTGGACTTTATAGAGTTCTACCAGACGAACAAGGAGTTGTTTTAAGATTTGGAAAATTTATAAAAACAACTCAACCAGGATTAAATTACCATATACCTTTCCCGGTTGAGTCTGTTCTTACTCCAAAAGTTACAAAGGTTAATAGAATTGATATTGGTTTCAGGTCAGAAAGAGATAGTGGTTTCTCTTCCTCTGGAGGAGTAGCAGATGTGCCCCAAGAAAGCTTAATGTTAACTGGGGACGAAAATATAGTAAACATAGATTTTTCAGTTTTTTGGGTAATTAAAGATGCTGGAAACTTTTTATTTAAAATTCAAGATCCAGAGGGAACAGTAAAAGCTGCAGCAGAAACAGCAATGAGAGAAGTAATTGCAAGATCTGACATTCAACCAATTTTAACAGAAGGTAGATCTCTAATTGAAACTGATACTCAAAAAATAATTCAAAAAATCTTAGATGAGTACACTAGTGGTATTCAAATAACCCAAGTGCAGACACAAAAAGCTGACCCACCAGATCAAGTAATAGATGCTTTTAGAGATGTACAGGCTGCAAGAGCTGACATGGAAAGATCTAAGAATGAAGCGGAAGCTTATGCTAATGATGTAATCCCAAGAGCTCGAGGTGAAGCTGCAAAGATTTTACAAGCTGCAGAAGCATACAAAAAAGAGGTTGTTGCAAAAGCAGAGGGTGAAGCGAGTAGATTTTTGGCGATTTATAATGAATATAAAAATGCAAAATCTGTAACACAAGAGAGAATGTATTTAGAAACTATGGAAAAAGTTTTAGCAGACATAGATAAAGTAATTATTGAAAAAAATGCAGGTTCAGGCGTAGTTCCTTATCTTCCACTACCAGAATTACAAAAAAAGAAAGTGACCAATTAAAATGAATATGGGAAAAATTATAGCAGGAATATGTGTTGTGCTTGCTGCAGCAGCATTTTTTTCAATTTTTATAGTAAAAGAGGTAAATCAAGCAATCGTTCTTCAATTCGGAGATCCTAAAAGAATAATTACTAAACCAGGTTTAAATTTCAAAATTCCGTTCATACAAAACGTTGTATTTTTGGATAAAAGAATTTTAAATTTAGATACTCCACCAGAAGAGGTAATTGCATCAGATCAAAAAAGATTGATAGTAGATGCTTTTGCTAGATTTCAAATTGTTGACCCTCTAAAATTTTATATTTCAGTTGGAAATGAAAGAGTTGCAAGATCAAGATTAGCAACAATTATTAATTCAAGAATAAGAAATGTACTAGGTCAACAACAATTGCAAACGCTTTTATCCGAAGACAGAACTAAGCAGATGTCTTTAATTCAAGAAGGTGTAAATAATGAAGCTGAAAATTTTGGAATTAAAATAAACGACGTTCGAATTAAAAGAGCTGACCTTCCTCAGGCGAATAGCGATGCCATTTTTAGAAGAATGCAAACAGAAAGGGAGAGGGAAGCAAAAGAGTTTAGAGCTAGGGGTGCTGAGATGGCAGTGACCATTACCTCAACTGCTGACAAAGAAGTTACTGTAATATTAGCAGATGCTCAAAAAAAATCTGAGATAATGAAAGGTGAGGGTGATGGTAAAAGAAATAACATCTTTGCCGGTGCTTTTGGACAAGATCCAGAGTTCTTCGCATTTTATAGAGCTATGCAAGCCTATGAAAAAGCACTAATTGGTGGAGAAACATCACTAATTTTATCTCCTGATAGTGAGTTTTTTAAATTTTTCGGAAATATAAAACCTAAATCGAACTAAAATTTAGATGAAAGAGTTGATCATAGCTTTTGGTCTATTCTTGTTCGTAGAGGGTATTTTGTATGCTTTATTTCCTTCAAAAATGAAAAATATACTTAAAAAAATAGAATTAATCACTGATAGTCAATTAAGAGTGGGAGGATTAGTCTTTGCAATATCAGGATTTATTATTATTTATTACACCAAAGGTTAATATGAGGAAATTTCATTCATTTTTTTTTGTACTATTACTTATTCTAAATTTTTCACAAAACGCTTTCTCTCAAGATAGACCAGTATCATTTGCTGATCTGGCTGAAAGATTAATGCCATCAGTAGTAAATATCTCGACCACTACAACTATTACAACACAATCAAATCCCTTTCCTTTTCAATTTCCTCCTGGCTCTCCATTTGAGGATATGTTTAAAGAATTTGGCACACCTCAAGAAAGACAATCATCTGCTCTTGGGTCTGGATTCTTAATTGATGAAAAAGGTATAGTTGTAACGAATAATCATGTAATTAGTGATGCTGAAGACATTATTGTCCGTGTAAATGGTGATAAAGAATTTAAAGCAGAGGTAATTGGATCAGATCCTTTATCAGATATTGCAGTTTTAAAATTAAAGACAAATGAAAAATTTATTCCAGTTAAATTCGGTGACTCGGATAAAGCAAGAATTGGAGATTGGGTTATTGCAATAGGTAATCCTTTTGGCCTTGGTGGTACTGTTACTTCTGGGATAATTTCAGCAAGAAATCGATCTATTGGATTGTCTAGGTATGAAGATTATATTCAAACTGATGCTTCAATAAACTCTGGAAATTCCGGTGGACCATTATTTGATATGAATGGAGATGTAATAGGAATTAACACTGCAATTTTAGGAAGAAGTGGATCTATAGGAATTGGTTTTTCAATTCCATCAAATAGTGCGAAAATTGTAATAGATCAATTAATTCAATTTGGAGAAACCAAAAGAGGATGGCTTGGTGTAAGAATTCAAGATGTAACAGAAGAAATAGCTGAAGTTGAAAAACTAGACAAACCAAGAGGTGCTCTTGTTGCAAGTGTGGCAGATAATAGTCCTTCTGAAAAAGCTGGAGTAGTAGCAGGTGACATAATATTAGAATTTGATGGAGAAAAAATTCAACAAATGAAAGAATTACCAATGATTGTTGCGAAAACTAAAGTTGGAAAAAAAGTTAAAGTAAAGATTTGGCGAAATAAAAAAGAAATCGAAAAAATTATTACTCTTGGCAGACTAGAAACATCTGAAGATTTTAAAGTCTCTAAAGAAGATTCAAAAATAAAAGAAACTATTATTGAAGATTTGAAGATCACTGTAAGAGACTTAAATAAAGAAGATATTAAATCTCGAAATTTACCAAATCAAACATCTGGTTTGGTAATTACCGAAATTGACAAAGCTAGTCCCTTATATAACTCTATAGAAGTTAATAGTATTATTTTAGAAGCACAAAAGAAAAAAATAAGAAATATAAATGATCTTAAATTAGCAGTAAAACAAGTGTTAAGTAGTAATCAAAAAACAATTTTACTTGTTATTTATAATAGCAAAAATGAAAGACGATACATTGGTGTTAAGTTAGATTAATTTATGGATTCTAAATCCAAAATATTTTTAATTTATGGTCCCACAGCTTCTGGAAAATCAAATTTTGCTTTAAAGCTTGCAAAAAAGATTGAAGGTGAAATTGTGAATGCCGACAGTATGCAAGTTTACAAAGAATTAAAAATATTATCAGCTAGACCTTCTAAAAATGATTGTAAAAATATAAAACACCACTTGTACGGTTTTCAAACAGCAAAAAAAAGTTTTTCCACAGGTGATTGGTTAAAATTAACGAATAAAAAAATTCTTGATATAAAAAAAAGAAAAAAGGTTCCAATTATTGTAGGAGGAACAGGTTTATATTTTAAAAGCTTAACCGAAGGTTTGGTTGATATTCCTTCGATTCCAATTAGATTTAGACAAAAAATTAGATCTTTACACAAAAGTTTAGGTAGTAAAAAATTCTTTATAAGATTGATCACATTAGATCCAATGGTAAAAAATAGAATTAACCCTTTTGACACTCAAAGAGCTATCCGTGCTTATGAAATAAAATTGTTCACAAATAAATCTATTTTCGAGTGGTTTAAAAATACTAATGAGAAGTATGAGGAAAAAAATTTTTATAAAATTTGTATTGATATTCCGAGGGATAAGCTCATTAGTAGAATTAATAGTCGTTCAAAAAAAATGATAGAAATGGGGCTTATTTTAGAGGTTAAGAAGTTTTTGCAGCTTAAAGTTTCAAAGGATAAAACAGCCTCAAAAGCGATTGGCCTTAATGAAGTGAAAGAATATGTTGATAAAAAGATTAAAATTTCAGAGGTAATCGATAAAATATCAATAAAGACAAGACAATATGCAAAAAGACAGAGTACCTGGGCCAGAGGAAATATGGTTAGCTGGAAAAAATTGAATCAAAACGACCTAAATAAATTTTTAAAAAAAATTTAGAAATTTCGTACTTAGCCTTGACCAATTAGCACAACTTCAGCTAGATTGCATAAATGTCTAAATTATTATCAGGTGCCGAAATTGTTTTTAAATGTCTTGAAGATCAGGATGTTGAATTTATTTTTGGATATCCTGGTGGCGCAGTATTACCGATTTATGATGAGTTAAAAAATCATTCGTCAATAAAACATATCCTTGTAAGACATGAACAGGGAGCGGGACATGCCGCTGAGGGTTATGCTAGATCTTCAGGCAAACCTGGTGTTGTTTTGGTAACTTCAGGTCCTGGGGCTACAAATGTTGTTACAGCTCTGACAGATGCATACATGGACTCTGTACCATTAGTATGTATTTCTGGACAAGTACCAACCCATCTAATTGGTACAGATGCTTTTCAGGAATGTGACACCACAGGAATAACAAGACCATGCACAAAACATAATTGGTTAGTAAAAGATATTAAAGATTTATCAAAAATTTTACATAAGGCTTTTCTTGTTGCTACAACAGGAAGACCAGGCCCAGTATTAGTTGATATTCCAAAAGATGTTCAATTCGCAAAGACTAATTATTCAAAACCACGACAAGAAAAAAAACTTAATGGTAAACCTGATAATAAATTTTCTCAAAATGAAATAGATGAATTATTTAGTTTAATCTTAAAATCCAAAAAACCTATAATCTATACAGGTGGTGGAGTTATAAATTCTGGACCAAAAGCGAGTGAAACATTAAGAGAATTTGTAAGGTCAATTGGTTTTCCAATTACATCTACTCTACAAGGTCTAGGGGCGTACCCAGGTGATGATAATCAATTTATTGGAATGTTAGGAATGCACGGAACTTATGAAGCAAACAATGCTATGCATGATTGTGATTTATTAATCAATATTGGAGCAAGATTTGATGATAGGATTACTGGTAAGATAGATGAATTTTCTCCGAAATCAAAAAAAGTACATATTGATATTGACCCATCATCTATAAACAAGATTATAAAAGTTGATTTAGCTATTGTGGGTGATGTTAATGAAGTCTTAAAAGCAGTTGTTAAAAAAATCAATAAAAAACAAAATGGCTTAAAAACATCTAATAAACAAAATATATCAAAATGGTGGGAGCAAATCCAAAAATGGAGAACAAAAGACTCTTTAGGTTTTATAAACAGCGATAAAAATATAAAACCTCAACATGCAGTTAAAAGATTGTATGAATTGACAAAAAATCAAGATACTTTTATTACAACTGAAGTCGGGCAACATCAAATGTGGGCAGCACAACATTATAAATTTAACAAACCCAACAGATGGATGACATCAGGTGGATTGGGTACAATGGGTTATGGACTTCCCGCAGCTGTAGGAGTTCAAATTGCTCATCCAGATAAACTTGTGATAGATATAGCGGGTGAGGCTTCAGTTTTGATGACAATGCAAGAAATGTCAACTGCAGTTCAATATAATTTACCTATTAAAATTTTT
>MDSV01189063.1_pt1 | contig 11464 bp, 8 predicted proteins | sample 810851 | NCBI WGS metagenome assembly MDSV01 (sample SAMN05326640, study PRJNA326480) | marine metagenome | isolation source: seawater | place: Atlantic Ocean: North East | collected 2012 | reverse complement strand
TTTTAAATTAATATCTAGTTCTTTTGCTTTTTCTAAACAATTTTTTTTTAATTGATCAAAAGTTACCGAGCCATATTGTGATTGTTCTCTTTCACCTAATAGATTAAGATTTGGGCCGTTAATAATTAAAATTTTATTATTCATTGTTCACTTATATAGTATGAAAAAAATAAAAAAAATAAAAATTAAAGTAAATGGTAAAATATCTATTATTTCTAATAATTTAACTTTATTAGATTATATCAAAAAATTAAAGATACCGTTAAATAAAGTAGCAATTGAATTAAACTATGAAATAATAGACAAAAATGAACTTAGAAATTTTAAAATTAAAAAAAATGATAAAATTGAAATTGTTCATTTTATAGGTGGAGGATAGAATTTGAAAACAGATAATTTTTTAATAGCAAAGAAAAAGTTTAAGTCTAGATTAATTGTTGGTACTGGAAAATATAAAAGTATGTCAGAATGTGCAAAAGCTATTAAAATTTCAGGAGCAGATATAGTTACGGTTGCAGTAAGAAGAGTAAACATATCAGATAAAAAAAAACCTTTATTAATGGATTATATAGATCCTAAAAAAATAACTTATTTACCAAATACAGCTGGATGCTTTAATTCAATAGACGCTTTAAGAACATTAAGACTTGCTAGAGAGATAGGTGGATGGAAATTAGTAAAATTAGAAGTGTTAGGAGATAAAAAAAATCTATTTCCAGATATGATAGAAACTTTAAAATCAACTGAAGTATTAAGTAAAGAGGGTTTTAAAGTCATGGTATATTGCACTGATGACCCATTAATGGCAAAAAGGTTAGAAGATGTTGGAGCTTGTGCAATTATGCCATTAGCTGCCCCAATTGGATCAGGATTAGGAATTCAAAATCAAACTAATATAAAAATTATTAGAAGCCAGACAAAACTTCCATTAATTATTGATGCGGGTTTAGGGCAAGCCTCTGATGCCGTTATAGCAATGGAGTTAGGGTGTGATGGAGTGTTAGTTAATACAGCAATAGCAAAAGCAAAAAAACCATTTGAAATGGCAAAAGCAATGAAGCATGCTGTAATCTCTGGGAGATATTCATATCTTTCAGGGAGAATTTTAAAGTCAGATTATGCTAAGCCTTCTTCTCCTCTAGAAGGTTTGATTTAGTTTTCTTAAAATATTTTTTTTTATAGAATTTTTTCTTTTTAAAATCATTTTTTTTGTAATTACTTTTACTAATAATATTTTTTGAATTATTTTTACCATTATCCTTTTTAATATCTTCTAAGTTTTTTAACCTTGTTATCATTTCTATTTTTTCTATAGTTTTTTTTGTTTTATTTTGAAGATTAACTATATATTCTGGTATAATTAGAGAATTATCAGATATAATATCAATTTTTATTTTATTTTTTTCTTCGAAGTATTTTAAATCTTCAATAAAGTTTTCTTTCATAAAGTTAGATATTTTTTCACAAATTCTAAGTTCTACGAACTTAGCTTTATTTAAAACTGATTTAACTTCAATTAATTTTAACACCCTTAGAGCAAACGACTCATCTGTAAGTGCTACTTCCCATTTAACTGTACTTTCTCTTAGTCTTTGTCGTGACATTTCAAGTAAACCAAAATTACTAATCCTACCTATTTGAATTCTAGCTCTATCAGTTCTACATTTTTCTTTTAACCTTTTTTCAACCACTCTTCTATTTCCAAAGCTTAACATATCAATAAAATCTATTATTATTAGACCTGATAAATCCCTAATCTTAATTTGTCTTGATATCTCATCAGCAGCTTCAAGATTTGTATCTAGAGCTGTACTCTCAACGTTTTTTTGTTTAATAGATTTGCCAGAGTTTATATCTATTGAAACTAAAGCTTCTGTAGGGTTGATCACTAAATATCCACCAGAACTTAATTTTACCTGAGTTTCAAAAATATCATTTAGCTTTGTCTCGATGTTTTCTTTAAAAAAAAGTGGAATTTTATCTCTATATTTTTTTATTTTTTTAACATGGCTTGGCATCATCATTTTCATAAAGTTTTGAGCCTTTTTATAACCTTCATTGCCTTCTACGATTATGTTTTTTATATCATCATCATACATATCTCTTAAAGTTCTTTTTATGATTTCACTTTCTTGATGAATTAATGCTGGTGCTATAGAATTTATTGCACTTTCTTTAATAGAATTCCAAACTTTAATTAAGTTTTTTAAATCATGGTTAATTTCATTTTTGGTTTTATTTGATCCTGCAGTTCTAACTATCAAACCCATTTCTTTTGGAATTTGGATTTCATTTAATATATTTCTAATCTTTTTTCTTTCACCTGGATTGAATATTTTACGGGATATTCCACCACCTTTAGGAGTGTTTGGCATTAAAACAATATATTTTCCTGCTATGGAAATAAATGTACTTAGGGCAGCACCTTTTAAACCTCTTTCATCTTTTAAGACTTGGATAAGAATTACTTGGTTTGGTTTAATTACCTCTTGAATCTTATATCTTTTAGAGTGGTATCTAATTGTTGGTTTTTTTAGATCTTCATTTAAATCAGGTTCAGGCTTTTTTTCAACTGGGTCGTTAGCCTCTAAGTTACCTTCGTTTAAATTTTTTTCTTCTATTTTTTTACTTTCTTGTAATAATTCCTCCCTAGCAATTTTTTCTTCCTCTTTAATTTTATCTAAATCACTTTGAGGTAATTGGTAATAATCAGATTGAATATCGTTAAAAGATAAAAAACCATGTCTTTCTCTTCCAAAATCAATAAAAGCAGCTTGCAATGATGGTTCTACACGACTTACTTTACCTAGGTAGATGTTATTCTTTATTAGGGTATTTTTTACACCTTCGTATTCGTAATCTTCAATGTTTCCATCAGATTTAAGAACAACTCTAGTTTCATTAGGATGCGATGCATCGATATATAAATTTTTTTCCATATTATTTTATTTAATTGTTTCATTTTTATGTTTAAATTTTGAATATTTTGATGCCTTAACTTTAACAAATTCAGGTATTAAATTATACTAAAATGAGCAAGTTTCTAAAAAGATTTTTTATATTGTTAATAAGTAGTTTGTTGATAGTTGGAACGGGTGTTGTTGCAATTTTATGGGCATTTTCTAATAATTTGCCAGATTATAAATTTCTAAAAAATTATAAACCACCAGTATCTAGTAAAGTTTACTCTGGGGAAGGCGTATTGGTTAGTGATTTTTCATCTGAAAAAAGAATCTTTGTTCCATATAAAGCTATTCCAAAAAAAGTCATTTATGCATTTTTATCTGCAGAAGATAAAAACTTTTTTATACATCCTGGTGTAGATGCAAAAGGAGTTTTGCGAGCAGTTATTAATAATATTTATAACCTCGCGTCGTCAAAAAGGCTTGAAGGAGCATCGACTATAACTCAGCAAGTAGCAAAAAATTTTTTATTATCTAACGAGGTTAGTATTAATAGAAAGTTAAAAGAAGCAATCTTAGCATTTAGAATTGAAAGAGTTTTGACTAAAGAACGAATTATTGAACTTTATCTTAATCAAATTTATCTTGGAGAAGGCTCTTACGGAGTAGCATCTGCAAGTCTTGTATATTTTGATAAATCAATTAATGATTTAGATTACGAAGAAGCAGCTTTACTAGCTGCATTACCAAAGGCACCTAGTAGATACAATCCCTATAAAGATATAAATCTTGCAAAATTTAGAAGAAATTTAGTTTTAAATAATTTATTAGATAATAATTATATAAATAAAAAATCATATGAGGATTTTATAAAAAAAGAAATTATTTTAAAAAAAAGAAAAAAAATACTTTTAGAAGACTCAAGATATTATGTAGAAGATATAAGAAAAAAAATTATTTATGATTTTGGCTTTGATAAAGTTTACAAACAGGGTTTCAATATAAAAACACCGTTAAATTTAAATTTGCAAAATATCGCTACCGAAACTTTAAGAGAAGGTCTTTTAAGATATGATAAAAGAAAAGGATGGAGAGGAGCCCTAATAAATAAAAAAAACTTAGTTAATTGGAATAAAGAAAAAGATTTAAAAAAGTTTAATTTAGAAAAGTCAATAAAGTGGCAATTGGCAATTGTTAAAAAAATAAACAAATTTTCAGTTGACATAGAAACTCAAAATAAAGAAGCAGGTATAATTACTTATGAAAATATATCCTGGACTAAGAAAGAATTTGAAGATTTATTTAAAATTGGAGATGTCATTTATGTTAAAAAATTATCAAAAAAAAAATATGAGTTAAAACAGTTACCAAAAGTTAATGGAGGTATTGTCGTAATGGATCCTTTTACAGGAAGAGTGCTAGCTTTAAGTGGAGGATTTAGTTTTAAAAAAAGTGAATTTAATAGAGTTACTCAAGCCTATAGACAACCTGGCTCAGCTTTTAAACCTTTTATTTATGCGCTTGCGTTAGAAAATAATTATTCACCATCAACTCTAATACTTGATGCACCTTTAGTATTAGAACAAGGATCTGATTTAAAAATGTGGAAACCAGAAAATTATGGAAAAAAGTTTTATGGTCCTTCAACTTTAAGAATGGGTTTAGAAAAATCAAGAAATTTAATGACTGTTAGAATAGCTCAAGATTTAGGATTAAAAAAAATAATTAGTTTTTCAAAAAAACTTGGAATTTATGATGAACCAAATGAACTGTTATCAATATCACTTGGCTCTACCGAAACAACTTTATTAAAACTAACCACAGCTTACTGCTCTTTTGTAAATGGAGGAAAACTTATTAAACCTATATTAATAGATAGAATTCAGGATAGTGAGGGCACCACCATCTATAATACTGAAAATAGAAAATGTTATAATTGTGATAAAATATCTTATTTAAAAAATGAAATACCAAAAATTTCTGATAATTTTATACAAATATTCTCACCAGAAACAGCTTATCAAATGACTTCAATACTTGAAGGAGTTATTAAAAGAGGAACTGGAAGAGGTCTTAAAAATTTAGAATTAAATTTAGCTGGAAAAACAGGAACCACTAATAATAATACTGATACATGGTTTATTGGTTATACGTCTAATTTAGTAATTGGGGTTTATATAGGCTATGATCAACCTAAATCACTTGGTAAAAGAGAAACTGGAGCAAAAACAGCAATGCCAGTTTTTAAAGATTTTGTTAAAAAAGTAATTAAAAAAAAAGATGCAAGACCTTTTAAAGTTGCTAACAATATTAACATGATGGTTGTAGATAGATTTACAGGTAAAAAAGCAAATTTTAATTCAAAAGAGACTTTAATAGAGTTTTTTAAAAAAGATCAAATAAATCAAGATGATAATAAAAATATAGATATTAATAATAGACTAAAAAACAATAATATATTAAAGTTCTATTAATGAATGATGAATTTCAAATAAATAAATCAGAAATAAAAAAAATTAATCAAAGAATTAAGGAGTATCTTTGAAAAAAATAATATTTACCATATATTAGAAGTAAACAATAAAAAAATACTTGATCCTAAATTTTGGCAAGATAAATCTACAGCACAAAAAGTTCTTAAAGAAAAAAAATTACAAGAAGATTTAATTAAATCATACGAAGATTCTGTTAAGAGTCTAAAAGAGATAGAGGAACTTTATAAACTTGCAACTGATGAAAATAATCAGTCTATAATAGATGAAATTTCAAAAAATATTAAAGACTTAAAAGTTAAAACAAAAAAAAATGAAATAAATTGTTTTTTATCAAAAGAAAGTGATAGTTTTGACTCTTACATTGAAATTCATGCAGGTGCAGGAGGCACTGAGAGTCAAGATTGGGCTGAAATGCTTAGAAAAATGTATTTAAGATGGTCAATAAATAAAGGATATAAATCTGAATTAATTAGTGAACATAAAGGTGATGAAGCAGGTATTAAATCATCTACAGTTAAAATCAAGGGCGATTTTGTTTTCGGTTTACTTAAATCAGAGTCTGGAATTCATAGGTTAGTTCGTATTTCACCATTTGACTCTGGTGCTCGAAGACATACAAGTTTCGCAAGTGTATGGGTTTATCCAGTAGTGGATGAAAATATTGAAATAGAGATTAATGAAAAAGATTTAAGAATAGACACTTATAGATCTAGTGGAGCTGGCGGTCAGCATGTGAATACAACAGACAGCGCAGTAAGAATAACTCATAATCCAACAAAAATTGTCGTACAATGTCAAAATCAAAGATCACAACATAAAAATAAGGAAACTTGTATGAGCATGTTAAAAGCTCGGTTATATGATTTTGAATTAAAAAAAAGAGAAAAAGACTCTAAAAATATAGAAAATACAAAATCTGAAATAGGATGGGGGTACCAAATTAGATCTTATGTTTTACATCCTTATCAATTAGTAAAGGATAACCGAACAAACTATGAAAGCTCTAATCCAAAAAAAGTTTTAGAAGGCGAAATAGATAATTTTTTAGAAAGTGCTTTATACAATATAAAATAAATGATTAGAAAGTTTATTAATTTTTTAGGATTATTTTTAATATTACTATTTTTCTCAAGTATATATTTAAGTTATTTTGGGATTGAGACAAAAAAATTTAATCAATTAATTAAAGATCAGATTTTAAAAAAAGATAGAAATATTAATATAAATTTAAATAAGGTAAAAATAATATTAGATATAAAAAGTTTTTCACTAAATATTAAGACTATAAAACCAGAAATACTTTATAAAAATAATAAAATAAAATTAAATAGCATTTCAAGTAACTTTTCATTAAATAGTTTTTTTAACAAAAAAATTTATATAGATGATTTAAATATAAAGACAGAAGAAACAAAAATTAAGGATATCATATCTATAATAAAGAAACATAGTCCTAGTATTCAATTAATAATCTTAGAAAAAATTATCAAAGGAGGCTCCGCTGTTGCAGATATTAATATAAACTTTAATGATCGGGGTGAAATTAAAAAAGATTATGAGTTAAATATTTTAATAAAAGATGGATCAATAAAAATTTTAAATACAAAACGTATAAAAAATATCAATTTAAAAATGAATATTAAGGATAAATATTATTCGTTAAATAATATTGATTTAAATTTTGATGGATTAAAATTTTTTTCGAAATCTATAAACATAAAAGAAAAAAACAAAATTTTTTTTATCGATGGAGATATAAATAATAATAATAGCAATATAAAAAATGAAATTTTAAGCTTAATTTTAAATGATAACTTAGATGGTTTAGAAAATGTAAATTTGAACTCTGAAAGTATTTTTTCATTTAATTTAAATAAAAAATTTAAAATAAATAATTTAAAATTACAAACAAACATAGGATTAAACTCATTAAGTTACAGCAAAAATTTACCTGAATTAAAAAAAATTTTGCCGAATTTTAATAATAAAATTAAATTAATTAATCATACGATTAATTTAACATTCCAAAAAAATCAAATAAGCATTGATGGAAAAGGAACTTTTTCAATTAATAAAGATAACGAATTCATTGAATATAATTTAGAGAAAAAAGAAAATGATTACTTATTCAAATCAAAAATTAACATTAAAGATAATCCAATTTTAATTGAATTTATAGATTATCAAAAAAAAAGTAAAATTAGTTCCGAAATAAAATTTGAAGGAGCCATCAATAAAAATCAAAACTTATATTTAAATAATTTTTCATTTATTGAAAATAAAAATAAGATTTATATTAAAGGATTAGATATACACAAAAATTTTAAGATTAATTCAGTTAAAGAAATTTCTTTAGATTTTTTGAATGATAAAAAAAAACAAAATATTATTAAATTTAAAAAAGATAAAAAAAACTATGAAATTGATGGAAAAATTTTTGATGCAACCAAACTTATCAATAATATATTAGAAAGTGATAATAATAATGGATTATCAATTATCTTTGATAACTTGAATACTAATATAAATATTAAAATAGATAAAACTTTTATAGATCAAATTTCACATACAGATAATCTTAGAGGAAATATAAAAATAATTAATAATGAAATAAGTAAATTGAACTTAATTTCTAATTTTTCTAATAATAAAAAGATTACTTTAACAATCAATACTAATGAAGATAATGAAAAAACAACTACTCTTTTTTCAAATTATCCCAAACCTCTAGTTAATCGTTATAAATTTATAAAAGGTTTTGAAGAAGGAGTTTTAGATTTTCAATCAACTAAGAAAGGTAATGTTTCAAAATCAATATTAAATATTGATAATTTTAAAGTTAAAGAAGTTCCAGTATTGGCAAAGCTTCTCTCTCTAGCATCCCTTCAAGGTATTGCTGATCTATTAACTGGTGAAGGTATCAGATTTACAGATTTTGAAATGAAATTTTCTAATGAAGATAATTTGATGAAGATTGAGGAAATTTATGCGATCGGTCCTGCTATTTCAATTATGATGAATGGCTATATTGAAAGCGAAAAATTGATAAGTCTAAGAGGAACTTTAGTACCAGCCAGAACAATAAATAGAACAATTGCTTCTATTCCATTAATTGGAAAAGTTTTAGTTGGAGAAAAAACTGGAGAAGGAGTTTTTGGTGTTAGTTTTAAAATAAAAGGACCTCCCAAAGATTTAAAAACAACTGTAAACCCTGTAAAGACTCTTACTCCTAGATTCATAACCAGAACACTCGAAAAAATTAAAAAAAATTAAGATATTTTAACTTTAATATGTCTTTTTTTTCCTAGAGATAATTTTAGAGAAAGACCTTTGAATAATTTCTTAGTAACAATTAATTTTTCATCATTAATTGTTTGATTGTTCACTTTTACACCACCACCTTTAATCAATCTCCTAATTTCACTTCTAGAATTTTCTAATTTAGATAAAATAATTAAGTCAATAATATTTAAATCTTTATCTAATTGATTTTTATCTATTGAAACTAAAGGTAGTGCAGAACCCAATGAATTTTCGGAAAGTGTTTTTTTTGCTGTTTCTTCACTTAGTAATGCTTCTTTTTTACCATGTAACATAGAGGTTGCTTCGTTAGCAAGAATAATTTTTTGTTGGTTAATTTCTTTGTTTTTAATTTTTTCAATTTCATTAATACTTAAGTCTGTAAAAATTTTAAGAAATTTTAATACATCTCTATCATCAATATTTCTCCAAAATTGCCAATAATCATAAGGAGATAAAAACTTCTTATCTAGCCAAATAGCACCTGTCTCTGTTTTGCCCATTTTAGCACCAGATGCTAAAGTTATTAGTGGAGTAGTTAAACCATATGCCTGTTGATTCGAATATCTTTTTATTAGATCAACTCCATTTACAATATTTCCCCATTGATCAGATCCGCCCATTTGTAAAATACAATTCTCTTTTTTATTTAATTCTAAAAAATCATATGCCTGCAAAATCATATAATTAAATTCCATGTAACTTAACGATTGTTCTCTTTCTAATCTAGTTTTGACACTGTCAAAACTTAACATTTTATTGATTGTAAAATATTTTCCAATATCTCTTAAGAAAGAAATGTAGTTTAAGTTTTTAAGCCATGAATAGTTATTTACAAAAATTGGTTTTGTATTTGGATCTTTAATATCTAAAAAAGTTTTTAATATTTTTTCTATATTTTTAATATTTTTTTCTATTTCATCTTCACTTAATATAGTTCTTGTCTTATCTTTACCTGATGGGTCACCTATTCTAGTAGTCCCACCCCCTAGCAAAACTATAGGTCTGTGCCCATGTTTCTGAAGTAGTCTTAAACACATTATTTGAAGCAGGCTGCCAACATGAAGACTTTCGGCTGTGCAATCAAAACCAATATAACCTTTGATCTTTTCTTTATCTAGTAATTTAGATAATTCATCTTCACTAGTACATTGATAGAAGAAGCCTCTATCTTTAAATTCTTTTAAAAATTTATTCATAAGTATATGCTTCTACAATATACAAATTTTTATAAAAAAAAATAAGAATGGGAAAGATTTATACTGCCTTAGGATTAATGAGTGGAACTTCAATGGATGGGGTAGATGCCTCAATAATTAGATCTGACGGGATTGATCAATTCTTCAATTCCTTTGATGAATATAGTAAATTTGATGCTGACCTCTATGTAAAACTGGTAAGTTTGAGAAATAGAGTTTCAACAAAAGATGATTTGATAAAGTTTTCAGATGAATTAAAAATTTTAGAACGTGAATTGACCATTTTTCACATCAAAATTATTAATAAAATTTCTGAAAGATATAGGAAAAACAAAGGAGAAAATATTGATTTAATAGGATTTCATGGACAAACAATTTTTCACGATCCTAAAAATAAGATCACTAAACAGTTGGGAGATGGTAAATTATTATCACAATTGACTAAAAAACCTGTTGTATATGATTTTAGAAAAAATGATTTAAAAAATGGAGGTCAAGGAGCTCCTCTCACTCCAGTTTTTCATAATTTACTAGCAAATAATATTTTTAAAGAATACAAAAATTTTTCAAATATTTTAAATATTGGTGGAATTTCTAATATTACTCTCACAGTAAAAAATAGTGATTATCTAAAAAGAAATTTAGAAGCATATGATATTGGTCCAGGAAATTGTTTAATAGACGAATGGATAAGAAAAAATTCAGATAAAAATTTTGATGAAGATGGTTTAATTGGAAGATCTGGAAAAGTTAACCAACTAATTTTAAATCAAGCAATTGAAAACTTTCAATTTGATTCTTATAATAAATCTTTAGATATAAAAGATTTTGATATTAATTTTGCTAGAGGTCTTTCTCTTGAAGATGGTTGTGCAACGATAACGAATTTTACAGCATATTTAATTTCAGAAGGAATAAAATTTTGTGATAAAAAAAATAAAAAAGTTTCTAAAAAATATTTAATTTGTGGAGGTGGAAGATTAAATCATTTTTTAATTGAAACTATAAATAGTTATCTAAATAATTTTGAAGACATAACTTTAAATCCTATAGAACTATATAATCTTGAAGGAGATTTCATAGAATCACAAGCATTTGGATATCTTGCTATAAGATCATACTTGAATATGCCAATTACATTTCCTACAACAACTAGATGTATAGAACCAACTTCTGGAGGCGTGATTGTTAAAAATTTTTAAAAAAGAGTAGTTTCTTTTTTAATATATTTGTCTAAGTTCTTAGTAAGATTTTTTTCTGATTTAGTAAAAAAATGGTTTGCATCATTTATTGGTTGAAACTCAACATTTATACCTTTTTGAGAGCTTAGTCTTTTATCTAATTCATTAATGTATTCTAATGGAACCAGCTCGTCTTTTTTTCCATAAATTATTAATCCTGAAGTAGGACAAGGTGATAAAAAAGAAAAATCATAAACATTTGGTTGAGGTGAAATCGCTATAAATCTATTAATTTCAGGTCTTCTCATTAAAAGTTGCATAGCTATAAGAGAGCCAAAAGAAAAACCTGAAACCCAACATTGAGAATTATCAAAATTTTCTCTTTC
>MDSV01203623.1_pt1 | contig 11465 bp, 20 predicted proteins | sample 810851 | NCBI WGS metagenome assembly MDSV01 (sample SAMN05326640, study PRJNA326480) | marine metagenome | isolation source: seawater | place: Atlantic Ocean: North East | collected 2012 | reverse complement strand
GGTGTTTGGGCATCTGAAGTTTCTTATGCTGGCAGTGATGCTGACAGAGAAACAGATATGTATTTTGGTTGGGCTGGATCAGTCGGCAATGACATTAGTCTTGACGTTGGTTACATCGACTATGCATATTCAGGTGATGCATCTTTAGATGGTTCAGAGATTTATGTCTCAGGATCATGGAAAGATTTGTCTGTCACACACTTCATCGGAAGAGATGACTTCAACGACTACACGGAAGTCTCATATAACGTAATGGACGCAGTTGATGTGTCTTATGGTTCTTGGGATAATGTAGGCGATAATTGGTCAGTAAGTAGAAGTTTCGATTTACCTATGGGTATTGAAGGAACGATTGCTTATGTGGACTTTGCCGCTGAAGACGGCTCAGGACTTGCAGACGAAGATACATTTGTATTTTCAGTTAGCAAATCATTCTAACATTAGTTAGATAAGTCCTTTTAAGTTATTAATAACTATAGGGTTCTATTATTTTAAATAGGACCCTATTCTTTTATAATAAGCCATTACAAACATATTCACTCCAGGCTTCTCCCACATTCTTTCGTGCCAATAGTATAAAAACATTTTTGTTAGTACTTCTATAGTCGCAATACTGGCACCAATGGTAGCACTTCCAGTTAATAAGAAACCAATAAGAAAAGTATCAGCAGATGCTAACACACGCCATGTACAGGCTTTTAATGTTGAGATGACTCTATGTCGCTTTCTCGTATTCATGTTATTCTCCCTTCAAGTATTCACAGGGAGAGCGAATACAAGATGTTTTTCGATATATGGATTTACAGTACTTTAGTGTTGTCTTTAGATTCTATAAACTGTTGTAGTATGTCCGCTTTTTCGTTTTTTATAACATCTATGATTGTGTTGGTTAAATTTATTTCCTTTCTAACCATATGCATCTTGAACATGAGTTCCTGCATTACTTTTTCGTAGTATAACAGTTCCTCTTCCTTCGCTTCTTTATCCTTAATCAAATCGGATATTAGAATTATTTTTGCAAAATTGTCCTGTTGCATACAATTACTTATGCCTACTAAAAAGCCCAATAATAGTAGTTTTTAATAAAAAAAATAAAAAAAGATGTTAAAAAAGGTTGATTTTTGCCAAAAAAGTACTATATAATATACATAGATTATAAATATCATTGCATTTTAAGAAATAGAAGAAGTGCAAGGGCAAAAGAATCGTAAGAGACTGGAGTCTACTGTACAACTGATGTAACTAAAGATGCAACCTTGAGCAACCAAGGAAGATACACAAGGTAAGTGAATCGTAAGTGAAACAAACCGAATGGTAACAGACTAGGAAGTTAAAGGTTTAGAGCTCGGACAAAGCGAAATCTTCGGACTAGTGGAGTTTTAAAAAGAGCTCATATTTAGGGTAACCAACAAAGGACTAAGAGTGGTAACACTCAAGGTAACCAAGAAGTTTACCAAGTGTAGTGAGGAGATACAGATACACACTAACAGAAACGACCTCACAACGCGAACTCTTTATTCGCCAATTGGGTTTAGAGAGTTGGAATAGATAACTTGCTAAATATAGGAGATTATTATGAATAAGCAAATCCGATTCACAACCGAATCACTATCCCCACTATATAAAATGTCCGTAGGCTTTGATAGACTTGCAGAGCAATTCTTTAACGACCCTACTTTCACAAATAACGCAACTGGGTATCCACCTTTTAATATCAGCAAAGGCAAAGAAACAGATTTATATGAAATCACTTTGGCTGTTGCAGGTTTTAAAAAGGCAGACATCGATATTGAAATTGAAGATGGAGTACTGAAAATTTCAGGTACATCTGCAGTATTAGATTCTGAAGATACTGAATACCTACACAAAGGTATTGCTGAAAGAAATTTTGTAAGAACTTTTAAACTTGCAGAGTTTGTTGAGGTTGCAGAAGCCAAACTAGAAGACGGTATTTTAAGAGTTTCACTGTTTAGGAATGTTCCTGATGCAATGAAACCACAAAAGATTAAAATATCCTAATCTTTGCGGTAAATATGTGGGTAGCAGTATTTTCTGCTACCCTTTTTTATTATGGCAAAGAAAGACAAAAGAAAAACGTTATTATATTTAATCCCTGAAGGTGAAACTAGGGACCACCATACGTATCATTATACATTTGTTAAAACAAAAAACTTGACAATTGACAATAAGAAGTTAAAATTAAAGAAGTATAATCCAGTTAAAAGAAAACATGAATGGTTTATAGAGGCTAAGTTACCACCACATAGTAAATAATATGACAGAACAAGTTGAACAAAAGACTAGAACAAACACCGCACTAAAATATCCACCTAGGTATGATGTTATTATTTTTAATGACGATTTTACTCCTGTAGAATTTGTAATCAAACTGCTAGTTGAAATTTTTAATAAGAATATAAAGTCTGCAAAAGATTTAACAATAGAAGTACATGAATCAGGTTCAGCAGTTGCAGGAACATACAGTCACGAAATAGCAGAACAAAAATGTGCAGAAGCAACCACAGTTGCTAGAGCTCAAGGTCATCCTTTACAACTAAAAGTTAAACAGGTTGAGTAATGAGCATAGATAATTTTAATGACAAATACTACAAAGAAGGATTCGTAACTGATTTAGAAAACGAAACCTTTCCCAAAGGTTTGAATGAAAAGATTATAGAAAATATTAGTCTACTCAAAGAAGAACCACAATGGTTATTAGACTATAGACTAAAAGCATTCAAAAGATGGGAGCAAATGAGTGAGCCGGATTGGAGTGAATTAGATTATGATCCTGTTGACTATCAAGAGTTAAGTTATTATTCAGCACCAAAGAAATTTGATAAAGATGAGATACCACCAGAGATATTTGAAACATTTGAAAAGTTAGGTGTTCCATTACATGAACGTGATGCATTACTAGGCTTAGATACTGAAAAGCCAAAGGCAGATAATTTAATTCCAACAGTTGCCGTTGATGCTGTATTTGATAGTGTTAGTGTTGCAACAACATTTCAAAAAGAATTAGAAAAGCATGGTATTATATTTTGCAGTATTAGTGAAGCAGTAAAAGACCACGAAGAACTAGTTAAAAAGTATTTAGGTAGTGTCATACCATACACAGACAATTACTTTGCTACACTGAACTCTGCTGTATTCACAGACGGTACTTTTGTTTATATTCCTAAAGGTGTTAGATGCCCTATGGAACTAAACACATACTTTAGAATAAATGCTAGAAATACAGGTCAATTTGAACGTACATTAATTATAGCAGACGAAGGCAGTTATGTAAGTTACTTAGAAGGTTGTACTGCACCAGCATATGATGAAAATACATTACATGCCGCCTGTGTTGAATTAGTAACAAAAGATGATGCAGAAATAAAATATTCTACAGTACAAAATTGGTATCCAGGCAATGAAGATGGAGTAGGTGGTGTTTATAATTTTGTTACAAAACGTGCCAAGTGCGAAGGTAAGAATTCTAAAGTAAGTTGGACTCAAGTTGAAACAGGTTCAGCAGTAACTTGGAAATATCCTAGTTGCATTTTAAAAGGTGATGGCAGTATTGGTGAGTTTTTTAGTGTTGCAGTTACAAAAGGCAAACAACAAGCAGACACAGGAACTAAAATGATACACTTAGGTAAAGACACCAAAAGCACCATTATATCCAAAGGTATTAGTTTTGGAGATAGCACAAATACATATAGAGGTTCTGTTAAAATAAATCCAGGAGCCAAAAATGCTTCAAACTATACTAAGTGTGATAGTCTAATGTTGCAAGATAGTAGAGCATTAACTATTCCTTATGTTACAAGTCAAAATGATAGTGCTATGGTAGAGCATGAAGCAAGTGCAGGTAAGATTAGTGAAGAACAGATGTATTACCTAGCAACAAGAGGATTTAGTGAAGATGATGCAATGAATTTGGTTGTAAATGGATTTTGTAAAGATGTATTCCAAAAACTACCATTAGAGTTTGCCGCAGAAGCCAATCAATTATTGGCTGTCCAACTAGAAGGTGCAGTTGGATAATAATTGACAATACACATATAAGGTAGTATAATAACTGAATGTTAAAATTAAAAGATTTTTCTGTAGAACATATACTTGACAATGTCAGTACAACTTTTGACATTGGCAATACTTATGTGGTGATGGGAAGTAATGGTGTAGGTAAAAGTACTCTGTTACATGGCATCATGGGAAGACCTGACCTTAATGTATCTGGTGAAATGACTTTTATGGGTAGTGACCTTACAGAGTTAGAAACAGATGAGAGAGCAAGACTAGGAATGTTTGTTGGATTCCAAGCACCAACAAGTGTGCCTGGATTGAGTAATTTCCAATTTATGAAACAAGCATTAAACATCTCAGGAAAAGAGATTGCAGAAACATTAAAAAATTTTAAAGACATAAGTGCAAACTTAAACTTGCCTAATAATTGGGATAAGAGAAATCTAAACACAGATGCTAGTGGTGGAGAGAAAAAGAAAAACGAACTAATACAAATGAGTATGCTTAATACTAAACTAGCAATGCTTGATGAACCAGACAGTGGATTAGACGTTGATGGTATCAAAGCATTAATAGAACAACTTAATAGTTGGCGTACTAAAGACAACACGTTGATTGTAGTTACACACTATCAAAAATTAGTTGAAGGCTTAAACCCAGACAAAGTATTAGTCTTAAAGAAAGACGAAGTTCTAACAGGCGGTATGGAACTTGCAGACAAAATATTTAGTCAAGGGTTTGAAAGTGTATAAAAATTTATTCTACAGGGAAACATTAGAACCCACAAATAACTTTGACAGTTACTATACTATTAAAGACCTGTTTGATTTTGTTATAGGTGAAAATACTAAAACAAAAGACTATCATCATTTAAAACATAAACTAAACAATTTTTATAATGGATATAATGATAACATAGATTATATTTCAAGTACAGGTTTACCAAACCCAAAATCCGAACAGTTTAATTTTTCAAACTTACATAAGTTATATAATAAAGAAATACTTTGGTCAAGTACACCAAATGAGAAAAACTATCTAGCAGATTTAGAGCCTTTCGAAACAGTTGCATTTAAAACTAATACTTTATTGTTTAACGATGGAATGGTTTTTCCTAGCAATGATTTAGGAATAAAGAAACCATTTCAATTACAAATATTGGATCAGATTAAAGTAAACAGGAATAAACAAGATGAATATGTAAAGTTAATTAGACAAACTGAAAACTTTTCTAACTTAACATACGCATTCTCTCCATTTCTAAATACTATTATTGTACCTTCTGGTGCTAATAGTAATTTTATGAAAAACCCTATTAATATAGGATATGCTAATAAGAATTCAAAAGGCGTATTAGAATGTAATACAAACATTATAGACATACAACATAAAGCAAAAGTTCATATTAAAGAAAATGTTAAATTGCAATCAGGACAAATGAATAGCATAATTTACATTGTTAGAGAAAATAGTGAATTAGTTTTAGACAGAGTTACAAATGACTTTGGTGGATTTGGAATATTTGACAGTAAATTTATCTGCCACCCCAATAGCAAAGTTACAGTTAATTTTAAAAATACAGGATCAGAATATTATCAAGAAAACTTTTATTTTGATTTAACTACAAATGTAGATTTATCTTTAAATGGTAGAAACAACATTTATAAAGGACATGAATATCATCAGTTTGTTCATGTAGACAGCAAAAGTTTAGACAACAAAAGTATTATAGATATAAAGAACGTTGGAAACGAAAATGCTAGTACAAGTTTTATAGGTAGATTTGATGTAAGTCCAAATAGTGTAGGGTTCAACGGTCACATGAAAAATGAAAATTTAATGTTGACTCCAAACACCAAAATGCACTCCAGACCCATACTAGATATACATACCAAAGAAATTGAATGTTCTCATGGTTGTACTATAAGTAACATAGATAAAAGCAAATTATATTATTTGCAAAGTCGAGGCTTATCAAAAGACATAGCCGAAGATGTATTAGTAAGTAGTTTCTTATGTTAAAAGTTTATAAAAAAGCAAAAGATATCAAACAGATTAGGAATTGTTTTCCTAGTTTAGCATATAGCGATTTGACGTACTTGGACAATGCCGCAAGTAGTCAAACTGTTGATAGTTCAATTAAAGCGGTTAGTGATTATCATTATAATTACAGAGCAAATGTTCACAGAGGAGACTTTAAAACTAGCACTATTGCAAGTGAAAAGTATGATGAAGCAAGAGTAGAAGTTGCAAAACTTATAAATGCTGAACCACATGAGATTGCTTTTACGAATGGAACCACTGCAAGTTTAAATATGATTGCAGATTGGACTCCGTTAGAGTCCACGGTAATACTAACTGAGGTAGAACATCATAGTAATATTTTACCCTGGATGCAACAAGGCAGAACAGCATCTAATGAACAATTAATTATAGTACCAAGCAACGATGAAGGAAACGTAGATGTTAATGTTTGGTATGAAACAGTAAAAGAAAATCCTGGTAGTATTTGTAGTTTTCTAACACAGAGCAATTTTACAGGACAAGAGTTACCTTGGCAACAAATGATTATGATTGCTAAAGAACATGATTGTGAAGTAGTAATAGATGCATGTCAAAGTATAGGGCATAGACCAGTTGATGTTAAAAAGAATGATATAGATTGGATGGCTTTTAGTGGTCATAAAATGTTTGCAAGTACAGGCACAGGAGTTTTATATCATAAAGGTGGTTTTGACGATGTACAAAGTTGGTTAGGTGGCGGTACTGTAAGCCAATGTGATTTTAATACATTTACATTACATAGAGGACCTGAAAGAATGGAAGCCGGCACACCAAATGTAGCAGGAGTTCATAGTTTAGGTGCGGCGGCAAAATGGATAAACGAAATTACATATGATGAAATACATGAATGTGAAACAGAATTTTTTAATATGGTAAAAGACAAAGGACTTTTTGATATAGAACCATTAGAACTTATTGGACCAATAGCACCAAGAAGTGTTTTTAGTTTTAAAGTTAAAGGAACAAGTCCGAGTGATGTAGCAGGATTTTTAGACATGCAAAATGTCTGTGTAAGGACGGGCCATATGTGTGCCTATCCGGCAAGTAACAGATATACAAACAACGAAGGAATTTTACGAGTTAGTTCAGCACCATACAATGATGAACATGATTGTGTAAAATTAGTTGAGGGACTATGGCAGGCGATAGAAAAGATGAAACTGTAGGTCCTCCAGAAAATTTACAGGACCAATTAGTAGAACAAATTATAGGAAACTTGCGTAGAGTGTACGATCCTGAATTGAACTTAAATGTATATGATTTAGGTTTAATTTATGAAGTTGCAGTAAATAAAGAATATGATGCACAGGTTATTATGACACTTACCACACCTAATTGTCCAGCGGCAGAAATTATTCCAATGGAAGTAGAGTTTGCCACTAGAGCAGTTGAATGTGTAAACAAAGTAAATGTTGTATTAACATTTGATCCACCCTGGGACCCCCATGTGATGGTTAGTGATGAAGGCAAATACCAACTAGGAATACTATGAGTATCAAGAAAGAATTTAATATACAAGAACAAGATCCAACACCATCTCCTGATACTGTAATTGTTACAGATAAAGGTGAGGAGTTTAGTGTAGGTGAAATACAGCATTCCAAACGTATTCTAAAAAGTGCTACACCCAAAGGAGACCTAAGTTGGTATGTAAAATGGATAAGCAGTATGTTTATTCTAATGGCTGTAATGATGAGAGCTCAAGACGGGGAAATGTTTCAGACAGCAGACAGAATATTAAGTTTGATTGGATGTATGGGTTGGACATGGGTTGGACTATTATGGAAGGATAGAGCCCTAATTATCCTGAATGCAATCATTGTATTTGCCCTTGGATCAGCACTACTAGGGCAATTTTTCAGATATTTCTTCTAAAATTTACCAGAAAAAGTGGAAAAAAGGTTGACTTTAACCTAAAAAGACGTATAATAGTATATGTAGGTTAAAGAAAAGGAGCAACTTATGACACTTAATGAAATCAAAATTGCCATTAGAAATGGTAACTTCACAAACGAAGACCTAATTACTTTAGGTTCTTATATCCAAAACGTTAAAACTGAACAGGCTAAGGCTAGTATTTCAGTTGGTGACGAAGTTTTTGTAGTTCAAAAAACTAAAAAAACTAAAGGTATTGTTGAAAAAATCAATATCAAAAAGGCTATTGTAACTCTTCCAGCAGGACGTTACAATGTTCCATTATCAATGTTGGAGGCTGTTTAATGAATATACCTTTGAAAGTTTCACAAGCATTTAATAAGGCTGTAAGTAATCCTGAAAATATTCAGGCTAATGGACATGTCAATTGGAACTATGTTGATGCTGATGTTTACATGGATGTTGGTCCACGTGATACAGATGGTAATCCAGCAAACAACCAAAAGCATTATGCGATGTTTGATGTTCTAGCAAGTGCTTTCGAAAAAGCAAATGGTAAACAAGTTCAATCAGACATTCGATAAGAACAAACCAACATATTATGCCCGGCTGAGGTCGGGCATTTTTTTTGCCAAAAGTTCTTGACAAATGCCAAAAAATCCGGTAAAATACAAACTATGACAATGCATTTAGCTCAAGGTCTAACGACCATTCGAAACAGAAAGTATAAGCCTAAAATGACTAAGGCAAATATTGCCAAGTGGGAAGAAGGCTTAAGACAGAAAAACAAAGAAAACAAAAGAATGGGTTTGCCCAAGTGGACTTTTGAACAGTATGTAGATTACTGCCATGGCATACAACCTAAAGTAGATCCTAGAAGTAGAGAAGCCTTTAAGACTAGAAGATTCTCCCAAGAAGAAAACTTTAGAATGAAAGAAATGCGTGAGTTCAACAAAAAGTATCCTAGTATGCCTTTAAGTGGCGGTGGTGGTACTAAAAAAGATGACCTTAATTGGGAAAAGGAAAAGCAGGAGATTTGTAAACAGTACACTATTGCTCCTGCTTATAACAAAGGTGCTTATCAAGTTATAGGCAAAAGTAACATTAAGGATATTGGCAAATGAGTTTCCCATCAGATTTTACAGTAAAGGAAGCCAAAGCGGCAATAGGCAAACTCAAAGGAGATACAATTTGCTGTTTTTGTGCCCAGCCTGTAAAAGAATTTGAAAGCCATAATGCTTGGCCCGTAATGGATGATAGGTGTTGTGAAACTTGTAATTATGTCGTTGTTGTTCCTGCGAGGTTAAAATCATGATGCCTAAATTACCAAATTGGGAAATCTTAGTCGCATTAATAATTGCAACACTTATTGTAATACTTACTTGGAATAATAATTTTAAACAAGATTCACCATATTTTGATTATCCACAGAATACAAACACATCACGATTAGCATGACAGATAAACAATTAGAACTAGAGTTAGAAGAAGAATTACAGGAAACTAGTAACTGTATCAGTCATCAAGAAATAGCCAGAGTGCTACATGCAGATGGAAGTTCTTATAAAATGGGTACATTGGTATATGGTACTTATGAAGAAATAGAAGCATGGTGTGAGAAAAATAACATGTGGGTTGACAAATATTTAGACCACGTGAACCCTAGTACACTTTACAATACTGCTGAATGGGTAGGTACAGGATTATCAGATCCATTTGCAGTATCAGTTCCATTTGATTATAGAAAGAATAGAGCAATGGGTACATTCAATACCAGAGGCGTAAATTTAGACAAATGGTAGAAAAAATTAAACATTGGGCCAATGTATGTAAAATACACTGGAGAGAAATAATAACATTGTCTATTGCTTTACATTGGGCAGTGGACTTATTAATAATTGTTCCTATATCATTAGCAATAGGATATTTTACAGGTGTGCATTTTGGACATCACGGATAAAGAATTTATTAAACATGAAGCAATTAGCGAGTTATTGGAAATACCATTAAAGTGTCCACATTGTGGAGAGGTACTAAAAACAAATGAGCAACGAAGAGAACAACAAGAACGAAAAGAGTAATACTCAGTGGCATGGTGGAAAAGGTTCAGTACAAAAGCCTAATGACCAAGATAAATTTGCAGATGGCTGGGATAAAATTTGGGGAAAGAAAAAGACACTATCAAAACGTGAACGAGTGCTAATGCACCCAGAACTTTTTGATTCAAATAAAAAGAAAGACAAATGACATTACCAGACTTTATAGGATTAACAGGAGTAGCATTACTGATTGTAACTTATGCATTACTCCAATTGGATAGAATAGACCCTAAAGGGTTTTGGTATAGTTTTAATAACTTATTGGTAGCAATACTGGTTACAGTAAGTTTAGTTTATACACCAAACCTTGCTAGTATAGTAATTGAAGTATTTTGGTTTCTTATTAGTTTGTATGGTGTTGTTATGTTTTTTAAAAGAAAGGACTTGACAAATATAAAAAATAAGGTATAATAAATTTATTAACATAAAGACCGAGGAGGGTCGTTCACTATGGAAATGAAAACTTATGCTGATAAAATAAATCAGCAATTCACAGAAGAAGCAAGTAATCTTGTTTCGTTACAACAACGTCTAAATGATGCACTAGAACTAAATCCAGTATTTGCAAAAATGCTAGATGGTGCAGTAGATGAATTCAAACGCAGAAATAAACAATGGAAGTCATTTGATGACGTGACATTGTGTAATGCCATACCGGCAAAGATGAGTGACATTGTAATTGATACTACATTACAACGTCCTTTGAATATTAGGCATGTCATTAAGATACTTGGCTACTTTAGTCAAAGTATGGTTATGCCTATACAGGTGTATAAAGAAGTTCCTCCAGGAGAGGAATGGATAGCATGGGACGGACAACATACTGCTATCACTTTGTACATTATTGCAACAAAAGTATTTGGGCAACGTCCTGCAAGTGTTGAAATTCCAGTTGTAGAATATCCAGTAGAAAATAAGTTAGAGATTAGACGTAACTTTATTTTGTTAAATGGAGATGCAAAGGAACCTTTAGACTTTATCGATACATTCAAACAAATGGTGTTTGGTGTGAGAGTCGATGGAGCAACAGATGAGGATTGGATTGATTCAGAACAAAAGCAACAATACTTTGAAAATGCAGGGTTGTTTGCTACAAACAGTAAGTTTGGCGATGAAGATGAGAATGGTGCATTTACATTGTTAGCAGATACCTTAATGAGTAAAAGTTTAAAAACTAGGAAACATCCAGACGTTACTAAAATGTTTACTAGTTACTGGAGTTACTTGAATCAAGACAGACCTGTACAAGCCAAGGAGGCTAGACAGTTATACGAATACTTTGATGCTTGTCTTTCACAAGGTATTACAGTAGATGATGATTACTGTAGAAAACTTGCAGACTTTACTAAAGAATACTTTGAAGCAGACTTTAGTGAGAATGGAATGTTTTGCGATAAAGTAAAAATTAGT
>MDSV01190526.1_pt1 | contig 11465 bp, 12 predicted proteins | sample 810851 | NCBI WGS metagenome assembly MDSV01 (sample SAMN05326640, study PRJNA326480) | marine metagenome | isolation source: seawater | place: Atlantic Ocean: North East | collected 2012 | reverse complement strand
CTTGGAGTATCTTGATCAGCATCTGCTTTAAATAAGATAATTTTTTTCTTACTTAAGACATAGTTTATACTTACATTTTTTTTTAAATATGGCTGAAAATAATTAGGGATAATATTTTCATCATTTTTTTTTTTAAGAGTAAAACCAGATTTAATTAAATATTTTGGATTAATGTTACAGGTTAAAATGTCAATATACTCAAAACATTCATTCACTAAAATTCTATCTGTAGCATTTCTCATATACAAAAATTCTTTTACATTTCCAATAAAATCAACAATTCTAAGTATTTTTTTTTTAAATTTTACAACTTCTCTTGCTATTATAAGGGATTTGAAAGTCATACCTTTATTTTTTCTTTTAAATAAAAAATATCTATAATCATAAACAGGATGCTTGAAAAATCTTTTATTTATATAATCAAAATTTTTTTTAGGAAGTAATTTAAAATAATTAATTTTTATTTTTTTTTTTAATAATCTAAAGTCTTTTATTTCTTCAAATATTTTATTATCATTTTTATTTTGATTTATTAATTTTCTTCTTTTTTTTATTTTTGCTATTTTAAATTCTTTTATATTTGGATTAATTTTATAATAATGATCCATCAAACCTGTTTCAAAATGTAAAAATTTTTTAATTAAAGGAACCATGGTTATAGGATCGGTTCCGATACCAATGTATAAATTTGGTTTATTGATCAATAACATTCTTTTAAATGTTTCTAATCCTAAAAATGGTTTGTGGTTTCCAGTTTCGACTGAGGCTATTGAACCACAAATAGTTTCTCCAATTTTTTTTTTAGAATATTTTAAAAAACCATGAATTGATTCAATTTTTTTATTTTTTTTATTAATAGCAATAAAAAAGTTTAATTTGTTTTTATTTTTAAATTGATATAGTAAATATTCTTTGTCTCTTCCTAATATGTGATTAGGTTTCCAATTCTTTTTAATAAATTTTTGAATTTGATTCAATTCATTTAGTTTTGCCAATCTAAACTTATATTCTTTAAAATTTGAATTTTTTTTGATCAAAATGTTTATAGATTTTTATTTTGTTTTATATATAACATACTTAATATGAGCGTAAATAAATCTAATTTATCAAAATACAACAAAGTTTTTATCAAATCCTTTGGCTTAAAAGAAACCGATTTAAAGAAAGATGTAAAATACAATTCAATATCTAAATGGGACTCAGTGGGACATATGGCTATGGTAGGAAAATTGGAGGATTCATTTTCAATAACTTTAGAGATGGATGACATAATTGATTTTAGTTCATATAAAAAAGGGATTAAAATTTTAAAAAAATATAAAATTAAATTCTAATTGAAAAAAGAAAACAAAATATTCGCATTAAATAGTCAAGAATTGCTCGATTATCAGCCAAACAGATATCCTTTTTTGATGATAGATGCTGTAACCAGAGTAAAACCTGGAGAATTTGCAAACGGTTTTAAAAATTTTACATGGAACGAGTGGTTTTTTCCAATACATTTTAAAGGTAATCCGAATGTACCTGGAGCATTGCAACTTGAGGCTTTGGCTCAAATGCTTACCGTTGCAATTACAACATTAAAGGGAAATAAGGGAAAAGTGACTCATGCTATATCACACGTTGTAAAATTTAAAAAGGAAGTACATCCAGGTGATCAATTTATAATTCAAACAAAAGTTAACTCTTGGAAAAGAGGTATATGCCATGGACATGGAAAAGGAATTGTAAATAATGAGGTTGCATGCGAGGCTGAAATGACAATAACTGTCCCTGATATTTTGGAAAAATTTCTACCAAAAAAATAGTGCAATACTAAATGAAAATCGAGTTTGCTGATATTGTAATTGTTGGAATGGGTGCAGCAGGTTCAGCAGCTGCATGGACTTTTAAAAATAGTAATTTAAAAGTTTTATGTCTAGACCAAGGACCACACTATAACGTTAATGACTATTCATTTAATCAAAGTGATTGGGAAATAAAAAAATTAAATAAATTTAATATTAATCCTAATCTAAGAAACTCAAAGTATGATTATCCAATTAACAATGAAAATTCTCCAATATCTATAGCTAATTTTAATGGAGTTGGTGGCTCTACTTTAATATATTCAGGTCATTATCCAAGATTTCATCCATCAGATTTTAAGGTAAAAACTCATGACAAAATAGCTTCCAACTGGCTATTCTCATACAATGATTTAGAAAAATTTTATGATTTAAATGATAAAATTATGAATGTTTCAGGCTTGATGGGAGATACAGCGTATCCACAAATTAGAAATATGAAAAGACCAGTACCTCTTGGAAAAGCAGGAGAATTAATTTCTAAAACATTAAATAAACTAGGCTGGCATTGGTGGCCATCTTATGCAGCAATAAAGATGTCTAAAAGTTATCATAAAGGTCAAAGATCTACAGCAAATGAAAATTATTTAAGCAAAATAAATAATCCCAATATAAAAATTAAAAGTGTCTCTAGAGTAGAAAAAATAGTACAAACAAAAAAAAATAAAATTGATGGAGTAATTTATTTTGATAAATTTTCAAAGAAAAAATATATTAAATCATCAATTGTAATTTTATCTGCTAGTGCTATTGGCACACCAAGAATTTTACTTAACTCTAAAAACAAGTTTGCTAAAAATGGAATTGCAAATTCATCAGGTTTAGTTGGAAAAAATTTAATGCTTCATCCATGGGGTTTTGTTCAAGGAAGATATAATAAGTATCTTGGATCACACTATGGACCAGAAGGTTGTTGTTTGGCTAGTCACCAGTTTTATGAAACTTCGAAAAAAAATAATTTTAAAAGGGGATATAGTATTCAAGTTCTAAGAGGACCAGGTCCTGTTGAAACATATTTATATTTAAAAAAGTTTAATAAAATTAATTTAGGTAAAAATTTCTTTAAAATCTTTAATAAATATTTTGGAAAAGTTATACCACTTGCAATTATTTGTGAGGATTTACCCAGTAAAAAAAATTCTGTAGAACTTGATTACAAAATAAAAGATTCTCATGGAATTCCTGGCGTTAAAATTAATTATAAATTATCTTTAAATTCCAAAAGAATGCTTTCTCATGGATTGGCTAAAGGTAAAGAACTTTTAAAAAAGTCTGGGGCAAAAGAAATTATTGCATATGGCCCATTGAGTCATGTTGGTTGGCATGCATTTGGAACCACAATAATGGGAAAATCAAAAAAAAATTCAGTTGTTGATAAAAATGGAAAATCTCATGAACTAAAAAATTTATTCATTTTAGACAGTAGCATTTTTCCTACATCATCAGGAGTCAACCCTGCGTCAACTATAAATTCAGTTTCACTGAAAATTTCAACATATATTAGGGATAATTTTGAAAAAATCACTTCATGAAAAATAAAAAAAAAAATTTAAAAAAAAATGAAATTAAAAGATTATTAAATAACTTATTAAATGGAGATAATAAATTTCCTAAATTTTTAGCAGTTGTTAACTTAGATGAATTTATTAAAAAAAATAAACAATATATAACAAAACTAAAAAATAATGAGTACAAGATATTAAAAATATTAGATGATAAATTTGAGGAAAATATGATTTGTGAATATTTTGGTTCTAAAATAATCAATGATAAGATTAAATATGAAAGTAATATTTTTTTAAAAAAAAATAATTTCAATCAACTTCTTCATGGAGTACTTAAAAGAGGTTTAATTTATAAAAAATAAAAAATGTTTAAAAATAAAACTGTGCTTATTACTGGGTCTAATGGAGATGTAGGTAGGAAATTAATAAAAGTTTTTTTAGAAAATAATGCTGAAGTTATTTGTAATTTGAGAAAAAAAAATAAAAGTTTTGAAAAATTCATATCAAAACTAAATCACAAAAAAATAAAAATTTTTTACTCTGATATTAATAATATTGATCATTTTAATGAACAATTTCATAAAATATTTTCAAAAAAAAATAAATTAGATATCTTGATAAATAATGCAGCAGAACCTCATGGATCGATTATTGAGATGACTTCAATGGAAAAATTAAAAAAAGTATTTGAAACCAATTTTTTTTCTCAAATAAGAATTACACAAAAATTATTAAGATATTTAAAAAAATCTAAGGATCCTAGTATAATTAACATAGGTTCGATCTTAGGAGTGTTGCCTGAAAAAGGGACAATTGCGTATGGTACCAGTAAAGCTGCATTTATGCATGCAACTAAAATTATGGCTAATGAGTTTTCAGTCTATAAAATTAGAGTAAATGGAATTTGTCCCAATGTAATAGAATCTAAAATGGCAAAAAAAATGGATATCAATTCAAAAAAAAATTTAATAGAAAAATCTTTTTTGAAAAGAACTTGTACAGTCAATGATGTAGCAAATCTAGTATTGTTTTTATCTGGTAAAAATTCAAATTATTTGAATGGTCAAATAATTAATTTAGATGGAGGAACATAAATTTGCAAAATAAAAAAAAAATATCAAAAAATTTATCAAAAGAATTAAGAAAATTAATTATAGAAGCAAGTTATAAATCAGGACAACCTTCACACATAGGTGGTGCTCTTTCAATTATAGATATAATGATAGTATTATATAAATTTATCCTTGTGATAGATTTAAAAGAACCTAAAGACAGATTTATTTTAAGCAAAGGTCACGGTTTTCTTGCTTTATTCGTAATATTAGTTCATATGAAATTTATTCCTAAAAAGAAAATCAATTATTTTCAAAAAAATGGAAGTGAACTTATTGCGCATCCTATAATGAATGACAAATTTGGTATTGAAACATCAAATGGAAGTTTGGGACAAGGACTTTCTTATGGGGTCGGCATTGCCATAGCATATAAAAAAAAAAAGAAAAAAAATTCAGTTTATATTTTGATGGGAGATGGAGAATGCTATGAGGGATCTGTTTGGGAAGCTGCCATTACAGCAACTGAAAACAATTTAGATAATTTAGTCGCAATTATAGACTGTAATGGATATCAAAATGATGGAAAAATTGGAGGCAAGATGGATTTTCGAAGTCTTTATTTAAAATGGAAAGGATTTGGATGGAATACAATTATCTGTAACGGTCATGATATCATAGCTTTGAAAAATATTCTAAAAAGAAGAAAAAAAAATAAACCAACCGCTATAATTGCAAAAACAATTAAGGGCAAAGGTATAAGTTTTATGGAAAATAATAATGATTGGCACCACGGTAGAGTAACAAAATCAATTTATCAAGATTGTTTGAGAGCAATTAATAAATAATTATAATTAATGATAAAAAAATCTGATTTAAAACAATTTTCTAGATTTGGACCAAGAGCAATGTTTGGACAATTTATGATGGAAATTGCTAAAAAAAACAAAAATTTAATGGTTCTCTCTGCAGATTTAGGTAGATCATCAGGATTAGATAGGTTTAAGAAGGAATTTCCTGAAAATTATATATCGGTTGGGATATCTGAACAAAATCTAATAGGTGTTGCTTCAGGTTTATCAAAAGAAGGATATAAAGTATTTGTGACTTCATTTGCTCCCTTCTTGTCTATGAGAGCTTCCGAGCAAATTAGAATGAATTTAGGTTACATGAAACATAATGTTAATTTAGTTGCCTTAGGAAGTGGGCTTGCAATGGGCTTTTTAGGAAACAGTCATTTTGGTTTAGAAGATATAGCTGTCATGAGATCAATACCTAATATCAACGTTATTTGTCCATCAGATAATCTAGAATTAAAAAAAATTTTGAATGATTGCTCAAAATTTAATCGAGGACCAAGTTATATCAGGCTTACTGGTGTACCAGGGTCTCCAAATGTGTATGAAAAAGATTTTAAATATAAATATGGTTCATCTCAAACTATTTTAAATGGTAAAGATATTTTATTGATAGGAATAGGGTCAGTAGTTGCTGAAGCAAAAAAAGCTTGTGAAAATTTAAAAAATAAAAACATAGGAGTAAAATTAATTAATGCTGTCCAAATAAAGCCTTTGGATAAAAAAATTTACAAATTGATAAAAGATTATGATAAAATAATGACTATAGAAGAGCATACAACCTTTGGCGGTTTGGGTTCAGTAGTTTCAGAAATAATATCAAAAAATTTTTTAAAAAAAAAATTAGCAAAGATATCTTTACCAGATAAATTTGGTCCCACAGGAGACTATAATTATTTATTAGATTATCACAAATTAACCTCAAGTCACATTATAAAAAGAATTGAAAAATTTCTAAAAAAATAATTTATTTATGAAATTATTTCAAAATTTTATAAAATTCAAAAATCAAACTGCATTAACATCAAAATCTAATAAAAAAATAACATACCAGGAATTAATCAGTATGTGCAAAAAAATAAAAAAAAATTTAAATAGAGAGTCTTTGATTTTAATTTTTGGAGGAAACAACTTAGGATCTGTAATCTCATATATATTTTCACAAAAATATAGTTTTCCAGCAATTCTAATAAATGATGATTTAGAGAAAAAAGAGGCTTTAAAAATAATTAAAGTATATCAACCAAAATATATTTTTTGTAAAAAAGAAAAATTTTTAGAGTTTAAAGAAAAACAATTTAAAAAAAAATTCAGTTTTCTAAACATGACCATTTATAAAAATAATAATAATTTAGATTATAAATTTAGCAAAAAATTAGCATTATTATTAACTACCTCAGGTACGATGGGCTCCTCTAAATTTGTAAAGCTTTCGTATCAAAATTTAAAAACAAATACTGACTCAATAATTAAATATTTAAATATAAATAAAAAAAGTAAATCAATTACAAGCCTTCCCTTTTCTTACAGTTACATGTTATCAGTTATAAATAGTCATCTAGAAACTGGAGGAAGTGTGCACATAACGAATGACTCAATAATGCAAAAGAGTTTTTGGAATGATTTTAAAAAACACAATATAGACTCTTTTAATGGAGTTCCATATTCATATGAAATATTGTTAAAACTTAATTTAAATAATTTATTTAAAAACTTAAGAATAAAATATTTAACTCAGGCAGGTGGTAAATTAGATGTTGAAAAATTAAAAGATGTAATAATATTTTCTGTTAAAAATAATATTAAATTTTTTACAATGTATGGTCAAACAGAAGCCTCACCAAGAATAAGCTATTTATCACCTAAATTTTCATTAAAAAAAATTGGTAGCATTGGAAAACCTTTAAAAAATACAAAAATGGCAATAATGAATGATAAAAACAAAATAATAAGAAATCCTTATAGTAGGGGTGAAATAGTTTTTAGTGGAAAAAATATTTTTATTGGTTACTCAAAAACATTTAAGGATTTAATTGTTGAAGAGAAAATACCTTTATTAAAAACTGGAGATCTAGGATATTTTGATAAAGAAAATTTTTTCTATATTACAGGACGTAAAAGTAAAATAGGTAAAATGTTTGGTATTAGAATAGATCTTGAACAGTTAGAAAATGAGCTAAAGCAACAAAAATATTATGTATATTGTTTAATTGATAATAATAAATTATTTATTGTTTACACACAAAAATACAATTCAAAAAAATTGACACAAATTATAAGCAATATTATTAAACAAAATTCAAACAATATTATTTGTAGGCAAGTAAAATCTATTCCCAGAAATAAATCCAGTAAAATAAATTTTGCAAAATTAATAAAAAAATTGAAAAAGGATGATTAATTATAAAGAAATTTTTGAAATAGACCCTTTCTCGTTAACTAGAAACCAGAAGGACAAATGGTATCTAAAAAATATAAAAAAATTAACCAATTATCATATTAAAAAATCTAAAGATTATAAAAAAATATGTAACCAATTATTTAATAAAAATGCAAATTGGAATAATATAGACAATCTTCCTTATCTACATGTCTCTGCTTTTAAAAATTTTGAAATTAAATCTGCAGACTCTAGCAAGATAACCTCCACATATAAATCTTCAGGCACTTCCAGTTCGAAGAAATCAAAAATATTTTTTGACCAAAAAACTTCTCTTCTGCAAACACAAGCTTTGAAAAAAATTTTTTCGAAAATACTATATAACAAAAAAAAACTGTTCATTGTTGACTCAAAAGAAAATATTGAAATAAGAAATTCTTTTTCAGCAAAAAGTGCAGCAACAAATGGATTTGCCATAAACTTTCCTAAAAAAGAATATTTGTTAAACTCAAATAATGAAATTAAGTTGAATAATATTTTAAAAATAAATAATAGTAAAAATTTTGTTATATTTGGTTTTACTAGCCAAATATGGTTCAATTTAGTTCAAAATTTAAAAAAAAGAAAAATTAAAATTAAAAAAAATAACGGAATAGTAATTCATGGCGGCGGATGGAAAAAACTTCATGATAAAGCCATAAGTAATAAAAGTTTCAAAAAAGAATTAAAAGAAATACTTGGTGTAAAAAATGTTTATAACTATTATGGAATGATGGAACAAACAGGTTCAGTTTTTTTAGAATGTGAATATGGTTTTTTTCATAGCTCTATTTTTTCAGATGTAATATTTAGAGATAAAAATCTTAATACATGTTCAATTAAAGAAAAGGGTTTGGTTCAGATAATGTCACTACTTCCACTCAGCTATCCAGGCCACAATATTCTTTCGGAAGATTTAGGTAGACTTGAAGGAATTGACAACTGTAAGTGTGGAAGACAAGGGAAATATTTTAGTATTTTGGGTAGAGTTCCAAATTCTGAGTTAAGAGGCTGTAGTGATATTTGATAAAAAAATTAAAATAAAAAAGGTTTTTGGAACATTTAATTTATCAAGTGGGCCTACAAAGATTTTTGATGAGAATATTCTCAAATTTTTATCAAACTTATCTAAAATTATATTAAGTTCTAAAGAAGCAAAAAAATTTCCCGATTTAATAACTTTAGGTTTTTGGTGTAGAGAATCTAACATTAAAGCTTTAAAAAAAGAATATCAGTCAGATGTTTTAAGAATGGGAAGAGGGGTTATTTTACATATTACACCTTCAAATATTCCAATGACATTTGCTTATTCTTTATTTTTTGGCTTACTATCAGGCAATCAAAATATTGTAAGAATTCCTAGTAAAAATTTTTATCAGATTAAATTATTAGTAAATTTTTTTGAAAAATTATTGAAAAAAAAAAAATTCATATCATTAAAAAAAAAATTTGTACTAATTAGTTATAAAAATTCTGATGAAATTTCTGCTTATTTGTCAAAATTTGTCGATGGAAGAATTATTTGGGGAGGAGATAAGACAGTTAAAAAATTTAAATCTTTTGAAACATTGCCAAGATGTATAGACCTTTATTTTGCAGATAGATTTTCAGGATGTATTATAGATCTTAATTCACTCAAAAGACTTAAAGAAAATGAAATTGAAAAAATTTGTAATGATTTTTATACAGATTGCTATTTAATGGATCAAATGGGATGTTCTTCTCCAATAGTTATTTTTTGGATTGGTTCTTCTAATCATAAAATTAATAAAAAGTTCTGGGATATATTTTCAAAAATAGTTGATAGGAGATATGATTTTGATTTAATTGCAGCTAATAAAAAATTATTAAATTTAACAAACTTAGTTTTAAATAATAAAATTAGTTTAATAGCAAATTATAAAAAATTTAACATTTTAAGAATTAACATTAAAAAATTAACAAAAGATATAGTTGATTTAAATCCAAAATTTGGATCATTTTATGAAATACACTTACCAAATTTAAAAAAATTATCTACACATATAAATAAAAAATTTCAAACTTTAGTTTATTATGGTATTGATAGAAAACATATAGAAAACTTAATTTTAGAAAAAAATCTAAAAGGTATAGATAGAGTTGTTCCAATTGGTAGGGCCTTTGATTTAAATACTAAGTGGGACGGATATGATATAGTTTTAAATTTATCAAGAATCATATCAAAATAAAAATTTATGAAAATTATTATTAATTCAAAAAAAAAAATATCTAGGCTTCTAAAAATCAAAGAACCTTTTTTAATGATAGATAATTATTCAAGTTTGGGTAGAAATGGCAAGGGCACAAAATTAATTAAATCAAAAGATTTCCAATATAAATCACATTTTATTAATAATCCAGTGTTTCCAGGAACTTTACAGATTGAGTCGATGTTGCAAACAATAGTTGTGATGTTAAAAATCAAAAATAAATCTGATGAAAAAAATTATATGATTACAAAAATAAATACAAACTTATATTCATCTATAATTGGAACGGGAAAATTGATTATTAATGCTAAGATTTTAAGCAATAAAAGAGGAGCGGTTGAGGCAATTGCAAGTATAAAATTTAAAAATAAAAAAGTTAGCGAAGGAAGATTTAGGTTTTTTTGTCCAAATGATTTTTTAATTAAATGATTAAAAAATATAGTAATTTCCCTATATCCTGCAAAGCTCTTCTAATAGAAAGAGATAAGAAAAAAAATAGTTATTCCTCTGATATAAAAAAAATATATTTTACTAATATAAAAAAAAATGAATTATTAATTAAAGTAAACTATTCATCTTTAAATTTTAAAGACTTAATGGTTGTTAATGGTAATCCAGGTTTAGTAAGAAATTATCCTCATGTTCCAGGAATAGATGCTGCAGGAATAGTAATAAAATCATATAATAATAAATTTAAAATCGGTGACAAAGTAGTTGTTGTTGGAAAACCATTTGGAATAATGACTAATGGTGGATTTTCTGAAATAATAAAAGCTCCTGTAAAATGGGTAGAAAAAACTCCTGGTAATATTTCTTTAAAAAAAGCCATGATTTTTGGAACAGCAGGATTTACTGCTCTACTCGCTGTTTTAAATATATTAAAAAAAAAAAGTAAAAATTTAAAAAAACCTGTTTTAATTTCTGGAGCAAGTGGTGGAGTGGGAACTGTTTCAATTGTTGCACTTTCTATTCTAGGATTCAATGTTTGGGCATGCACATCCAATAAAAAAAATACTGAATTCTTAAAACAATTAGGGGCATCCAAAGTTATTCAATTAAAAGAATTTAAAAAAAAACATAATATGCCACTTTTAAATAAAAAATTTTCAGCAATAGTTGATAATATCGGGGGAGATGTTTTTAGCTATGGTTTAAAAGAGTTAGATCAAAATGGAGAATTTTTTTCAATTGGAAATATATCTGGAGAAAACATAAATTTAAATATTTTACCCTTTATTTTAAGAGGAGTAAAAGTAACTGGTATCAACACAGAAAATATTTCATCAAAAGATAGAAAAAAAATTTGGAAATTAATTTCAATTATAGAAAAAAAAAAAAAAATTAAAAAAATTTATAAAGTTTATAAATTTAAGAATATAAAAAAAATCTTAAATAAAGCTCATTCAAATAAAATTAAAGGTAGAGTTGTAATAAAAATAAATTAAATTTTATTATTTTTTATATACAAAATTTAATGTTTCAATGTATTTAGAATAATCTTTTTTTTTAAAAAAAGTTTTTTTCTGAACTTGGTTAATGAAATACTCAACAGAT
>MDSV01008470.1_pt1 | contig 11465 bp, 10 predicted proteins | sample 810851 | NCBI WGS metagenome assembly MDSV01 (sample SAMN05326640, study PRJNA326480) | marine metagenome | isolation source: seawater | place: Atlantic Ocean: North East | collected 2012 | reverse complement strand
ACTTCAAACCCAATATTCAGTCCATACTAAATCAATAGTGTATTTTATTTTCAATAATGATGACTACTTTTTTTCGCTACTTTTCACTTTTATTAATTGTAATCTCACTAGAGGGTTGCTTCGTATTTAAAGATCTTGAATTCAAAGGAATATCAAGCCATAAAATTGAAGAAGTATCTTATAAAAACGGACTTAAACTAAACTTGGGTGTTCAACTGAAAAACCCGAATTGGTTCGCTATAAAAGCTAAGGGGGGGGAAATAAATGTAAAAGCAAATGGAATTAACCTCGGTAAATTCCAAATAGCTAAATCCGTAAATATTCCTAAAAAAAGTGATGGAGTTGTTGAGATAGGAATTGAGTCTAAACTCAAAAACCTACTTGGTGGGGGATTACTCTCCTTAGTTTCTATTGCAACAAAAGGGGGGAGTTAAAAATAGAACTAGAAGGATATGTTCACGCCTCAGCTCTAGGACTTTCAAAAAGAGTTAAAGTTTCAACAATCGAATATATAGGATTATAATAAAACACATATTTAACCTTATTCTATTTAAATTATGGAACAGGTAAGTTTTAACGAAACCAATTAAGAGTATAGAAGGTTTGTGAAAAATATAAAAAACAATAAATATTAATTTCACAACGAGAAATAATTTTCTCACGAAATAAATGGATAATCTTCTTTTAAATCAAAGACAATCCAAAATTTTTATTCAATAAAAACATACCACTTAAGACCTATTCTTTACAAAAAAATTGAAGGTCGTACTCCTCAAAAAAGGCTCTGAGATTCAGAGCCTTTTTTAAAATTTTATTTAACAACCTATTAATTAATTCAGTATAGCGTCAACACCCGGAAGTACCTTTCCTTCCAACAATTCTAAAAGGGCTCCCCCTCCTGTTGAAATATACGAGACTTGATCGGCTAAACCATACTTATTTATTGCAGCAACAGAATCTCCGCCTCCAATTAAAGTAAAAGCTCCATTTTTTGTAGCCTGAACTACAGATTTGGCTATTGATTTAGTTCCCTCACCAAATGTATCTAGTTCAAAAACACCAACCGGACCATTCCAAAGAACCGTACCTGATTGCTCAATTACATCTCCAAAAATTTTTCTGGATTCTGGACCACAATCTAAACCTTCCCAACCATCAGGTATTTGACCAGCTGTAGCTATTTTTGTATTCGCATCATTCGAAAAATCATCAGCAACAATAGAGTCGACAGGTAAATAAATATTAACCCCTTTTTCCTCAGCTTGCTTTAACACATTAAGTGCTGTTTCTAAAAAGTCATCCTCAACAATTGAGTTACCTATACTCCCACCCTTTGCTTTTGAAAATGTATACCCCATTCCTCCGCCGATAATTAAATTATCAACCTTATCCAACATTTGGGTAATTATTTGAATTTTTGAGGATACTTTTGACCCTCCCATTATTGCTGTTAGAGGTCCTTTTCCTGACTTAATAGCCTTGTCTATACTTTCTAATTCACTAGCCAACAATAAACCAAACATCTTATCTTTTGGAAAAAACTTTGCGACTATTGTAGTTGAGGCATGTGCCCTATGTGCTGTACCAAAAGCATCATTAACATAACAATCTGCTAATTTTGATAATTGTTCTGCGAACTTTTGATCTCCAGCAGTTTCCTCTTTGTAAAAACGTAAATTCTCAAGTAAAAGAACTTCTCCTTGCTTTAATTCTGAAGCCATAGATTCAACGTCTGTGCCTATACAATTAGAAGCAAACTTAACGGTTACTCCTAAATTTTCAGATACCTTTCCGAGGATATGCTTTAGAGAAAATTTATCTTCGGGCCCATTTTTTGGTCTTCCAAGATGAGACATTAAAATTGCACTTCCTCCTTTATCTAAAATTGTTTTTATAGTAGGGACTGCAGCTCTAATTCTAGTATCATCGCTAATATTAAAATCCTCGTCTAAAGGCACATTAAAATCTACTCTAACGATGGCTTTCTTCCCTGAAAAATCATATTCTTTTACACTGCTCATATCGGATATATTTTCTATCTATTAAGAATGGTTAATACTCAAATTTAAGAATCTGTTTCTGAATAACTTCCTATTCTCTAATTAAGTTGGATAATTTTATTAAATCAATTATTTTAATAACCAATATTATATTGATTATTAAAAAAACAACTAATTAATAATACGGAAACTTTATCTTTGAATTAATGTTGTTTAAAGATATAATTGGTCATAAAGAGGTAAAGAACAAGTTAATTAAAAGTGTTCAAAATAATAGAATAAGCCATGCTCAATTATTTTTAGGAGCTGAAGGAAATGGGAATTTTCAGTTAGCTTTAGCTTATGCCCAATTTGTTAATTGTTTAAATAAAGGCAATAATGACTCTTGTGGAAGTTGCTCAAGCTGTTTAAAATATCAAAATAAGCAGCATCCAGACCTACATTTTTTTTATCCAACGGCAATTTGTAATGAAATAAAAACTCAACCTTCCTCAAGAAAACTTATTAAACCTTGGATTAATTTCTTAAAGAAAAAAGACTATTTCATATTAAATGATTGGATGGCCCACATAGGAGCGGGAGAAAGGTTCTCAATTATTAACAAAGCAGATAGTCAAGACATTATCAAAACAATGTCTCTGAAAAATTTTGAAGCAAAGTTTAAAGTCATAATTATATGGTGGCCCGAAAACATGAATTCTAGTTGTTCAAATAAAATATTAAAAGTATTAGAAGAACCTAATCCAAAATCACTTTTTCTGCTTGTAGGGCATAACACGGATAAACTTTTACCAACGATTGTTTCTAGAGTTCAAATTATTAAAACAAACTTATTAAAAGATGATGATGTCATTCAAAGTTTAATCGATAAAGAAAAAATCCCTGAAGACTTAGCGAAATCAATAGCTTTAACAGCCAATGGTAACTTGTCTAAAGCGTTTGATTTGGTAAAAGACCCTGATTCTGAAGAACAATTCATGAATATTTTTCATCAATGGATGCGGCTATGTTATACCGTTGACTTTTTAAATCTTGAAAAATGGGTTGACGAAATTTATAAATTAGGGCGTGTTGTTCAAAAAAGTTTTTTAGAGTACGGATTAAGAATATTCAGAGAATGTATAATCTATAACTATTCAAACTCAACTATGAATAGATTAAATAAAAAAGAAGAAGCCTTCAATGAGAAATTCTCAAAATTCGTACATGGTGGTAATATTATTGAAATAATTCAAGTTTTCGAACATACCCACACAGCTATTTTAAGAAATGCAAATGGAAAAATAGCATTTATGAATCTTAGCTTAAACATTTGTAACCTAATCAAGCTAAAACCCTAGCCCATAGAAAAGCAAGTCTCTAATCAAAAAGATAGGGAACTATAATTTTTAATTAAATTCCTTAATATATGCTTCTAAAGCACCTGTCATTGAAGGAGCATTTGGTGCAGGTGCGGCAATATTAATTTCTAAACCAGCATTTACGGCTGCTTTTCTAGTTGTTTCTCCAAAAACAGCTATCCTTGTATCCTTCTGTTGAAATTCGGGAAAATTTTTGAATAAGGATTCAATCCCTGCAGGACTGTAAAATACTAGACAGTCATAAAAGACATTTTCTAAATCACTCAAATCACTTACTACTGTTTTATACAAAATAGCTCTTTGGTAGTTAATCTCAGAAGCCTCCAGCTGCTTGGGAATTATATCTTTCAGTATATCCGAAGAAGGGAGTAAAAACTTCTCGGATTTATGCTTATTTATTAACTCCATTAATTCAACAAATCGTTGACGCCCATGAAAAATCTTTCTTTTTCGGTAAACAACGTGCTTCTGCAAATACAAAGCAACTGCTTCTGAAACACAAAAATACTTCATTGTGTCAGGAACAGTAAATCTTGTTTTATCACACATTCTAAAAAGATTATCAACAGCTGTTCGGGAGGTAAGAATAACAGCTGTAAAATCTGCGAAATTAATTTTTTGCTCACGAAATTCTTTTGCATCTACCCCTTCAACATGAATAAAGGATCTAAAGTCTACAGTAACATCATGTTTGTCACTCAATCCAAAAAAAGGTGACTTCTTGTTTTCCGGTTTTGGTTGTGACACCAAAATAGATTTAATTGCTTTCCCCATTAAATTTATTTTTTACTAATCTAAATACTCAGTATTAGTTTCGAAATAAGCCTAAAGACTAGCGCTAAAGGAATGATTTCGAGGGTGCAAATATACAAAAACGAGTAAAAATAGGGAATATTTCCATGCTTAATTCCTATCAAAAAACCATTTACCCACTTTAAGACAAGGTATAAAGAAGAAAAAATAATAATAAGTACTAATGCTATTTCCTTCAAAGGAATACTAAAGGTATAAAGTAACAAAAGAGGGAACAACAACAAGCCCAGAGCTTTATCCTTTATAGCTAAACGATTTAACAATAAACTCGTTAAAGATTCTTCATTAAAAATTTTACCGAGGAAAATTCTAAAAAAGTACTTAATTGAAAAAAAGAAAATCACCAATCCAAGAGAAAGAAGAAGGTTTTCTGACTGACTCATCTCATTAAAATATGTTGAAGTAGATGCAATAAGATTATAAATCAATAAAGTTATTACCAGAAGAAAAAAAATGATTAACCACAATCCAGCCTTTCTATTCTTATTTGATTCTGAAGCGTCCTTATCCTGTAAATTCCTTAAACTGAAATTGGAGAAAAAAATAGTTTTGGTGTAAGACCTAAAGTTATATGTAATAAAAACAAGAACTAAAAACATTAATAAAAAAGTGGTTCCCACTAAAGGAGTAACAATATCTTCTCTAACCAAAGAGGCACTATTTAATCTGTGAAATTGATTCATTTAAAGCACAAAAAACCTTGATATTCTAAACCCTAATTTAAACTCTCCTCTTGCCCAAGAATCAACTCCAGTATCCAGTAGATCTTGGAAAATCAAACCCGATGAATTGGATAAATTAATATGAAAAACATGTCCACCTGTTTCAATCTCTACTCCTAAAGAAAATGGATGATAATAATCATAAATATCACTATTTCTCAACTCTCCTAAAGTACGGTTATACTCTCCAACAAAGGAAAACTTTTTGGTAATCCTGTAACGACCTCCAATCCCCATGCTAAACAAATCGTTATTGTCTTTGGGAAAAGAAGGATCTACATCCTGAACAACTAAATTCTTGTGAAAATGAGATATACTAAATAGAATAGAAGCTTTTCGGTTCAACTTACTTCCTATTACTAATTGATTGAGAAATGAAAACCGGTGAGGTATTTTTGAAAAATATCCATCTAAGTCTTTTTTGGGGGTAAATGCAGTATTGCTTATAATGACAGCAGTAATTGGCATGAATTGGCTCTTCTGTTTTAAAAACTTATACTTTAGAGAGAAATCAATGTTTTCATTGGTCTTACTTCTTCCAATACCAATTTGGAAGTCTTCTGTTACACCATAATCAAAAGAAAAGCGAATATTGGAAGCTCTGTCTAACCCATAAAGCGAATGTCCCCCCCCAGAGGAACCACCTATATTTCCAAATCGATGTGATATCTTAAAATCAAGAACACCCTTTCGTTCCGTTTCAGTAGTGTAAGCATTTATAAGAACGGGCGATTTCCACGTTGCTCGAACATAAGTAACCTCCTCATCTGATTCATTTTCAAGAACTGCTAACATTTCTTCTTGTGCAAAAACAATCTCTGTGAAAAAAGAAAAAAATAAAAGACTCGTAAATCTAATCATTTCGACAACACCTCTTTATAGTCAATTGAAACAGAAACTTCTACAACCTCAGCAATATTCTTAATTTTCATAGAGGGTATTTTAATCCCATGATCCGAAACTTGAATCGCAAATTTCGCATCTATACTAACCTTACCTTCTTTCACTATAACTCTCCCTTTAATTTCTCTATCTTTTTCAATTCCATGAATCTTTAATTTTCCTTTTACAGCCACCGCGTAAATCCCATCTTTAGTAAAATCATAATCTCCAACAATTACACCACTTAGAGATGCTTTTGGATATTTGTCAGACTCCATATAATTCTCATTAAAATGTTCTTGCATCATCGGATTTTTAAATACAAATGTATTGGGCTTCATCAAAACGACAATTTTATTCTCCGAAGCATCTAATACCGATTTACTCTTTTTACTCTCTCCATATATATCCTCTAACGGTGCGTCCGATAAAAAACTGATTTTTGAAGTGGTAGATTGAAATAATTGTGCGTTAGCTAAAATTCCTCCAAAAAGAAAAATAATTCCAAGTATATGTTTCGTTCGCATAATTTATAAAGTATAATAACAAAATAAACACCTTTTTTGGATTATCAGTATTTATTGTTCAAATCTTTTACGAAAAGATTAAATCAATTAATCTGCCAAATTCAAATTAAATGAAGGAATACTATGAAAATTCTAATTATAATTTTTATTTGTTTCTTTATGGAGAAGAATCACAAGATGAAACAGCAAAACTTTAGTGACTTTTTTGAGGGGTCCAGTGAGGGTATAATTATTACTGATGAAAAAACAGATATCGTTTACTATAATTCGATTATTTTGGAAATGCTTCCCAATATATCCAAAACTCCAACAAAAAAAGATTTCAATAGCGTAATTAATTTGGACTGTATTTTTGATGAAGAAATAAGCTATAACTTATTTGACCTAGACCATCTTGTTTTAACTACAAAAAAGAGAGTTTCAGTCGATAAAAAAAAGTATTTTTTATTTAGAATAAAAACCTCCGATAAAGATTCTGTTGAGCGAAGGTTCTCGTTTTTTCTAAACAATATTGATGAAATTGTTTACACTGAAAAAATAGTGAAAAATAAAAGAGAGAACATCGGCTTTATAAGCAAAGGAATTGAAAAAATAACGGGAGTAAGTTCTGAAGATATGATTATTCAAAATAAATTACCGTACGAATTCAGCTCTGAAATTGATAAAACGCGAATATTAGAATTCCTTAAAAACATAAAAAACAGCAGGGAACCAGAAAAATGTCAATTTAGAATTCAAAACCAGCGAAAAAAATTTAATACTTGGGTTGAGCTATCTATCTATCCGCAAATATCAAAAAAAGATCATCATTTTGCCAATTTTGGTGTTATTAGGGATATTTCAAAAGATATTGAAGCCGATCAATTACTTAGACAAAGCGAGTTAAAACATCGCTTACTTTTTAGCGAAGCCAATGACGCAATTATGATCTTTAAAGACATCGAAATGGTTGACTGTAATGAGAAAACTCTTTCCATGTTTAATGCATCTGGATTTTTAGAGATCGCAGGAAAAAAACTTTATGAATTAATGCCTGAAAAACAACCGAGTGGTGATGATTCTATTTTAAACTACCATTACCATATGCAGAGTGCTTTAGACGGTGAATCGCAATTTTTTTATTGGCGGCATTCAAAATTAGATGGCGAACAATTCGACTGTGAGGTAAGTATAAATAGTTTTACCGTTGAATCTGATTCTTATGTTCAAGTTATCGTCAGAGATATTACACAAAGAAAAATTGCTGAAGAGCAAAAAAATCAATCCATAAAAAGTTATTTCGAAATATTCAATTCAAGCTCAGACCTTATATTTATAGTAGACAGTCAAGGTATAGTTATAGATGTTAATCAAACTGTTTTAAACACCTATAAAATACTTAAAGAATCAATTGTTGGGAGCTCTTTTGATCACCTAGGTGAATTAATAATTATTAATGACGATGATTTAATAAAAATAGGTAAAGCATGGTCAGGTGAACCTCAGAAATTTGAATGGCATTGCACTCCTAATCATGGAGACCGTATTCCTCTTGAAATGATTCTCCACCCTGGAACCTATTTTGGCAAAGAAGTAATTATAGCAAGCGGAAGAAATATTAGTGAACGACTTAAATACGAAAGGACTATGAAGGAAAGTGAATCACGTTTTAGAACCCTTGCTTCCCATGCTCCAATTGGGATATTTTTAACCAATAAAGGAGGAGATGCAGTTTATGTTAATAACAAGTTAAAAGAGATAGCTCATTATCCAAGTGTAGATGGATTCATGGAAAATTGGTTGTCAAAAATTCATCCTAAAGATCAAAAAAGAATAAAATCCCATATAGATATTACCCAAAAAGACAATCATCAACAATATGAATATAGAATAGTCCCTAAAAAGGGAAATGAACGATGGGTTAAAGTACAAGTTAATCTACTTAGAGATAGTAATAATGAAATTACAGGTAGAGTAGGAACAATAGAGGACATTACTCAAGAAATTATATCAGCAAAAATGGCAAAAGATGCAGAGAAAGATAAGTTAAGAGCTGAATTTGCTGAAGAAGCCGCTCGAAAACTTCAAAAAGAAATTGACGAAAGAATCGCTGCTGAAGATGAATTAAAATCAGCTAAGGAATTAAATCAATACATTATTGACTCGTCAACAGATATGATTATCGCTACAGACATAAAAGGTAATATAACAGAATTTAACAAAGCCGCCACAGAAGGGTTTGGATATAACACATCGAATATAATTGATTCTCCCGTTGCCCCTCTCTTTGCTAAAGAACTCAATCGGGAGGAAATATTGGTGAACGTACTAAAAAAAGGAAAATGGAGTGGAGAAGTGCTTTGTAAAAGAGCCGATTGTTCAACCTTTATGGGTTATCTTTCGGCATCAATTCTTTCTGGACCTGAAAAAAAAGCGATGGGAACAATGGGAGTATTGAGAGATATTACCGAACTCAAAAAAGCAGAAGCAGAATTAAAAAACAATATCCATCAAAAAGAAATACTACTCAAAGAAGTACACCACCGTGTTAAAAATAACCTACAAGTAATTAGTTCAATATTAAACTTACAAACAGGATATATAAACGATGAAGATACATTGGGTGTTATTAGAGAATGTCAAGACAGAATAAAATCAATGGCTTTTATTCATGAAAGCTTATATCAAAAAGAAGATTTTGCAGCAGTGAATTTTTCGGAGTATTTACACAACCTTTGTAGTAATATATTGTACTCTTATATGACCCCCAATAGAAATATTAAATTCGATTTTCATATTGAGGATATATCCCTATCTTTAGATTCAGCAATCCCTTGCGGATTGATAGTTAACGAACTGGTTTCCAACTGTTTTAAATATGCTTTTGAAGATTTAAAACAAGGAAATATAAAAGTAACGCTAACGAGAGATAAGGACAATAATAAATGTCTAACTGTGCACGATTCTGGTAAAGGGTTGCCGCAAAATTTAAATATTAAAACAAACGATTCATTAGGCTTACAACTGGTATGGATGCTAGTAGATCAAATTGATGGAGAAATAAAATATGAATATGCTTCTGGAAGTAAATTCATTGTTAACTTTAAACGAGACTAAAAAAGTAATATGGCAAAAACCAAGGTGTTTATTTTAGAGGATGAAAATATCGTAGCAAAGGATATTGAACAAAGTCTTAAAAAACTAGGGTATGATGTTGTTGGAATAGCTTCCTCTGGAGAAAAGGTAATAGAAATTCTAAAAAAGGGAACCCTCCCCGAGATCTTTTTAATGGATATCATGATTAAAGGAGAAATGGACGGAATAGAAGTTGCTGAATATATAAAAGATAAATACAGTTTACCCGTTATTTTTCTCACGGCCTATGCTGATGAAGACACCTTATCGAAAGCAAAAATAACAGAACCCTACGGATATATTTTAAAACCTTTTAAAGAGGTTGATTTGCATACGACCATTGAAATGGCTTTATACAAACATCAAAAAACAGCTGAGATGAAAAAGGAGCTTCATGTTTACTCATCACTAATAAGTGAATCTCAGAATGGTAAAGACTATATTTTTGTTAAAAATAAAAGCAAGTTGATTAAAATTAGTGTTGATGATTTATTTTATATTGAGGCGTTGAAAGATTATGTGAACTTTTATGCCAGACATGGAAAATACACTATTCACAGTACTATGAAAGATGTAGAATCAAAACTACCTGGTATTTTTTTTGCTAGAGTTCACCGCTCATTCATCGTTAATTTAGATAAAATTCTATCTATTGAACACGTGAATGGAAGATTACAACTGGAAGGATTAGAGAAATCAATTCCAATTGGAGGGTCTTATAAAGACGAACTTTTAGAAAAGTTCAATTTATTATAATCTTTAAATTCACTCACAAAAAAACAAACGTATTACTACTTAAATAACCATTAAAGTTTTATTGTAGATAATATACTAAGGAACTCTTTCTTTTTCCATCTTTGTATATCTTCATTTCCTCTAGACCTAGCATTTAAATATTCATTTTTGACTCTTAATAATTCTGAGTTATTTGAATACCAAGATATCCTCCTCATAAGTCTCACCATAATATCCTCTCTTCCATCTACTGCATTTTCGAATTGGATTTTTAAATAGGTCATCAGTATAGAATCATTTTTTTCTTTGATAATATTTAAAATATTTGTTTCCTCCAAAAATAAGATTTCTCTATTCATAATTATACTTCTTAGTTTTTGCTTACTTTCATTAGATAACCTTATAACACAAGACATGCTCCTTCGAAAACAATATCTCAATTCTGACAAACCAAATATAGCATCATGATAGGTTGTCGAATCAGTAGCTAGATTAGCTAACCAATCTGCTATTTCATCTATACGTTCTCGTTTACTCTTATGCTTTTTTTTTGACTCAATAATTGAAAATATATTTAACATACTGTCCAAAAAAAATAAATTAATATCACTTTGACTTTTAATCCACCAACAAGAATTTACAGGTCTATAAATTGTATCTCTTTTATTTTTCTTGAGAAAAACTATAACTGAGTCTCCATTAAAAAAATTACAAAACCTGCTATAACTAATTGTTTTTGGCAGTTTTGAATCAATATCATAATTCACAAATAAACTATCATTTTCCAAGTAATTCTTATAATTTTTGTTACATTTTATTTTAATAAGTTTATTGTTAGGATCAGAGTTAATGATTTGTCCTTTAATAATAAAATCTGCTTCGTACCAAACATAAGGAAATGGAAGTATATCTTCTTCTTGGCAAAAACAAATAGATAAGATGAATAGAAATATTATTGTGATAAAACTCTTTTTCATAAACTATTCGGTATCTCTTATCCAAGAGAAAAACCATACTAAGTAAAAGTAAAATAATCCGAATATAAAATTCTGATTTTATACTCTTCCCAATAAATACTGTTTAAACTCATCAAAATCAGGCTGTATCAAAGTTGCAACTTTCTCCCTCCTCATATACTCCTGTAATCTTTCAGGCACCTCAACCTTTTGACCAATTACAGGCTCAACTACATCTCCAAATTTAGCAGGATGTGCTGTTTCCAAAACAACACCTTGAACATCATGATTTTTTTGATATTCTTTTACAGCCATATACCCTATTACACCATGAGGCTCCATAAGATATCCAGTT
>MDSV01149723.1_pt1 | contig 11467 bp, 10 predicted proteins | sample 810851 | NCBI WGS metagenome assembly MDSV01 (sample SAMN05326640, study PRJNA326480) | marine metagenome | isolation source: seawater | place: Atlantic Ocean: North East | collected 2012 | reverse complement strand
GTTGTGATGGCTCTTTGTATCAAGCTACTGAGGGTGGGGACGTTTCCATGAGCATCAGCATCCTCGTTTGATGGATTGACAGTCGCTGCAAACCCCGGCGCTACGGCCAGCAAATGAACAACCAACACGAATCGAAGTCTCAAATGGAATATCACGAAGCGGCCCCCTGTCGGCAATGCGGTAAGCCGTGCATTTAGACTTCACAGTCGTAAGGGATACATTTCGTGGCGATGAGCGGTAGCTATAATCCGACGAATGGTCGCCAGGGGTTTGTAACGGGGTAGATAGGAAGGCGCCCTGTCTGGCGTGACAGGGCGTGCGGTCTGCAACCGGGTTAGGCCTTGCGCGTTACCCGAACAGGCAGGTGGGTGTAGCCGTTCACAAACGACGAAAATGTGCGCTCGGGTTCCGCTTGGACCTCGATTTTTTCAAACCGCTGCAGCAGTTCTTCCCACAGAATACGCAATTGCAATTCCGCCAAGCGGTTGCCCATACAGCGATGCACCCCAAAACCAAAGGACAGATGCTGACGCGCGTTTGGCCGCTCAATGTCTAACCTGTCAGGGTCCTCAAACACAGCGTTATCGCGGTTGCCTGAGGCATACCACATGAGGATTTGGTCACCCTGTTTGATCTGCTTGCCGCCCAGTTCGATATCGTGATTCGCCGTGCGCCGCATGTAGGCCAGCGGCGTTTGCCAGCGAATGACTTCCGCTACCATTTGCGGAATCAGCTCTGGGTTCGCTGCCAGCTTGGTGAACTGGTCTGGGAATTTATTGAGGCTGTAAACGCTGCCCGACATCGTGTTGCGCGTCGTGTCGTTACCGCCAACAATCAGCAACAGCAGGTTCCCAAGATACTCCATAGGCGAGAGGTCTTTCGTGTCCTCCCCATGCGCCATCATGGAGACCAAGTCGTGGCCAGGATTCTGCAAACGCTCTTCCTTCAGCCGCGTAAAGTACTGCAAACATTCCAGCAGTTCTTCGCGCCGCTGGTCCACGGTTTCGATGATGCCCCCTGGCTGAGGGATCGCAAAGGTGACGTCGGACCACCGAGTCAGTTTGCTACGATCTTCGAACGGGAAGTCGAATAGGGTCGCCAGCATCATCGTGGTTAGCTCAATCGAAACCGTTTCGACCCAATCGAAGGTTTCGCCTTCAGGAAGTCCATCGAGCACCGCGCACGTACGCTCTCTAATCAGCGCTTCCATGTTGTGGAGGTTCGTTGGGGCCACAGATCCGGCCACCGCTTTGCGTTGGGCGTCATGCACAGGGGGGTCCATCGCGATAAACGTGGTCGTCTGTAACATGCCTTCCGGTAGCTCCGCACCAACCGGGAAACCCAGCGTGATGCCATGGGCCGAACTGAAATTCTTCCAGTCCGTGTCTACCTTCTTGATGTCAGCATAGCGACTGAGAGACCAAAATCGTCCGGCCGTTTCTGTCTCGTTGAAGTGCACGGGGTCCTCTTCACGCAAGCGCGCAAAGTACTCATGCCATCGGTTCTCACTGAACAATCGGGGATGCACAGGCAAGATATCTTCCAGAGCAACATCCGCAGCTGCGGGCATCGGACCTTTGAAGCTGGCACCAGCGGCACTGGGCATACGAGCCTCAGGCGCGTCGGTGCTCGTGGTTTCTTCGGCACTGACCGGTTGTTCGCTCATGGTTTCCTCGTTTTGTTACTGAAATACATTGGGACGCAGAGCCTGCCCAGAACGACGTTTACTGTCAATCCGCGAGATCAGTGCGCTAACCCCGCTGTTGCTTTACCCTGCTCTCTTTTTCGGCTGAAGCCATTGAGGCGCCTTATGACCACGACTACACCGTTTTTATTGGCAACTGCCCGCCAACGTATTGGCGAGAAGATTGGTATTAGCCCCTGGGTCTTAATCGACCAGGTACAGGTCAATGTATTTGGCGAGGTCACTCGCTGGCGCACGCCCGGCCACTGCGACGTGGAGCATGGAAAAACCACACCGTATGGCGGTACCTTGATGCACGGATTCCATGCCATCAGTTTGATCACACATTTTTACAAAAGCAGCGAACTGTGGCCTGAAGACGGTCGCGACCCGCTGAATTACGGGTTGGACAAGGTGCGTATTTTACAGCCCATCGTTATTGGCGATGGGGTCAGGCTAAGGTCCCATATCAGCCTGCTGGACGCCCAGCCCAAGACAGCGGGGGACATGCTGCTGAAGACCCGGCACGAGATCGAAGTGCAGGGACTAGAGGGTTCTGCCGTCTACGCCGAATATCTCACCTACTGGCACGCAGCTTGAGTACCTCAAACGAATCCCCGGAGCCATTGCATCAGCCCAACCACGCAGCGTCGTCCGGTCGCCTGCAACGTCCTGCGGCAAATGACGGAACCCACATCAGCAGTTTTCGGCAAGTACTCCGCAGACACGGCCTCACCATGGGGCTCTGTGCCCTTGTCGGTCTTGTTCTGCCTAACGCATTGGATCGTATTCAGGCCACAACCTTAAGTAGCTTCGCCTCGCCGCTTTCCTATCTCGCAGCAACACTCGCGCTGGGCGTTTTCCTTGCCTTCTATCAAGCGCGCAGAGGCCATCCGCCAAACCTGCGAAACAGCCTGTGGATCGTCTATTTACTGTATATCAGCCTTGTTGAAGAACTGGCATTCCGGCTGCTGTTTCCGATGTGGCTGGGCGAGTCGATCCACCTCACCGGCGCTATCGTGGTGAGCAACCTGATTTTCGCAGGAATCCACTACATCACCCTGCGATGGCATTGGTGGAACTGCCTATTCGTCTTCGCAGGGGGCATGGGCTTTAGCCACATGCTCGCAAATTATGAAAATCTGACCTTAGTCATTTTGACGCATTGGTTTTTTACCTTTTTGAACACGCCGACCCCACCCCGCGGCAGCTAGGCAACCGGCAACGGAAACCCCTTATCTGCGTCTTGCGTCTGGTGTCGGTTTACGTATCAATGCAGGTTCACAACTTTAGGGAGAGAACTATGTCAGAACCGCAATTGGAACTGAGCAACGACGCGCTACTGAGCACCACGCGCGCTGTCCGCAAACGGTTGGACTTCGACCGCGACGTGCCCATGTCAGCGATCAGAGAATGCATGGAGTTGGCGGTACAGGCACCGTCGGGATCCAATGCCCAGGGCTGGCAATTCATGTTCGTCACGGACCCTGAAAAACGCGCCAAAATCGGTGAGTACTATCGCCAAGCGTTCAGCCTCTATCGCGACATGCCCTTTGCCATTCATAAATTGAACGCCGACGGTTCAGACCCAGCGCTGTCAGGCAGCCAGGAACGGAGTGCATCGTCGGCGGATTACTTAGCTGACAACATGGCCAAAGCGCCGGTACTGATGATTCCCTGCATCGAAGGGCGCATCGACAACGCCGATGGAGCGAACGCGAGCGCACAGGCCGGCACCATGGGTTCAATCATTCCCGCTGCGTGGAGCTTTATGCTGGCCGCTCGGGCTCGGGGCCTAGGTACCGCATGGACGACCCTGCACTTAGCTCATGAAAAAGCCGTAGCCGAGCTGCTGGGTATTCCATACGAGTCTTATACTCAAGTCGCCCTCATCCCCATCGCCTATACGAAGGGCACGGAGTTCAAGGCCGCTTACCGCCCGCCGGTCGAGACCGTAATGCACGTAGACGAGTGGTAAAGGGGCCTTGGGCGCTTTTGACGACATTGAAAAGCGCCAACTCACATCTCTTGTGCGGCTAAGGCCTCTGTCTTAGCCCTTCCCCTCGAGTATCAAAGCCGCGAGCTGGGCACCGTGAGTGTTTTGCGGAAAGTGCCCGGCATCAGGCAGCGCATCAAATCGCGCATTCATCTGCTCAGCCCACTGGCGACCCCAGCTTTCCGTAAACACGTCATCGGCACAGCCCCAAATAAAGTGGCAGCCCTTACCGCTGGCAGACCAGTTCAACAGGGTTCGGTAATGCAGGGATTGCGCTGCGGCATTGCCATTGTGGTAGCTGTCCAATGGAATGGAGAGCGGGAAGCGGCGGAAGCCGTTATAGCCGGCATCCGGCAGGCCTTTGTAGGGTGCGGAAAAGCCTTGATACATGTTCGCGGCGGCACCGCTCAAGCCAGGATCTTCTCCGTCTACAAAGGCGGACATAAACGTTGCAACGTCGATAAGGCCAGAGCTGAGAACCAGGAGCAACCCGATATCAGGTTCCTCACGGGCATAGGTCCCACCCGCATGCCAACCCGCATTCCAGCGCCGTATGCCAGCGGAATACTCGTACGCCTCATGATGCAACCAGGTATTCATGATCACCAGATCGGAAAATCGCTCGGGCATCATGGCCGCTTGGGCTAAGCCCGTTGGGCCACCCCAGTCCTGACAGACCAATGTGATGCTCTGTAAATCCAGCTCGACTATCAGAGAGGTCAATATCTCAGTATGTCGAGCGATGGTGTACCAATGAATATCCGTTGGCTTGTCCGATCGACCGAACCCCATATGATCCGGCGCAATACAGCGATACCCAGCGTCCACCAGCACGGGAATCACATCACGGTACAGATACGACCAGGTGGGCATACCATGCATGAGCAACATCACGGGCCCGTCCTTGGGGCCTTCATCCAGATAGTGCATTCGCAGATCTTGCCATCCGTGATAGTTCGGCGCGAAAGCGAAACCGGGTAAGTCAGTGAAATTTTCTTCTGCTGTTCGTACAAACTCCGTCATCAATTCCTCTCCTACGATCGCGTCAAATCAAGGCTCAACTGGCAGATCTTTCAGTCCTTTTTTATTTCGGAACAGCGCCAAGGGCAAGAAAATAAAAGGCAACAGCTTGTCGTAGTGCATAGGGGTTAGGCGCTGGGCCAGATCGATGAGCTTGGCGTCCAAGCCCACAAAAATTCGGCTGCGGCGCTTACGCACACCATTGAGAATCACCTCGGCTGCCTTACTGGCATGCATACCATTTTGCCGGAACGCCTCACCTTGCTCTTCCTGAGTGGCATCGGGCCGGGCAAACATTCCCTTCTTCTCTTCTTTTTCTTCAGACGGATTCACTTTCGCTGCAGAAAGAATGTTTGTACCGATGTGTCCGGGGTGCACACAATGCACTTGCACAGACGTTCCCTTCATTTCTTTCGCAAGACTCTCAGTGAAACCTCGCACGGCAAACTTAGTCGCGTGATAAACGCTCTGGCGTGGCACCGCAATCATGCCGAAGATTGACGAGGTATTAACCACCGCGGATTCAGGCCGTTCCTTCAAGTAAGGCAAGAACGCCCGTGTCATGTTAACGACGCCGTGTAAATTCACGTCCATGACTTTGTCCCAGTCCGGCTCTGGCATGTTGGCAAAATCCGAATCGATGGTGATACCCGCATTGTTGAACACCAAGTCCACCTTGCCATGTTGGGCAATCACCTTTTCCGGCAGGGCATTAATCGCCGCTTCATCACCTACATCCAACCTATGACTGGAAACCGCCACGTTGTAGTTTTTCAACATGGCTGCAGTTCCCGCCAAGGTGTCCTCGTTAACGTCGCAAATCACGACATCGCAACCAGACTTCGCCAACAGTACGGCCAGGTAGCGACCCATCCCAGATCCAGCCCCGGTAATGACCGCGACCTTTGACATAAAATCTTTCATGTTTGTTTCCTTGGTTGTTTGCTCGCGCTAGTCCATTGGGCGATTTAGAGACTCTGATACACGGCCTGCAATAGGCTCATGGAGCGGTTATCGCCCATAAGTCCGGGGAACATTTTGTTCATCACGAACGATGCGCTCAGACTGGCGTCTTGATCCACCACCACACTCGAGCCGCCCCAGCCCCCCCAGAAGCAGGTGTTCTGATTCGGCGACAGCGGCATCACTTCCGAATTGAGGCCAAAGCCTAAACCAAAAGCAATGGGCACGCCCAATACCATATCCGTACCGGCGATTCGCGTCTGCATCACCGATTCGGCGGTTTCCTTGGAAAACAAGTCGACCCCAAAGGCCGAACCCTTGCAGGCCAGCGGCGCTTGCAGTCTGGCGATTGCCCGCGCATTAGAATGACCGTTAGCAGCCGGAATTTCTGCCCGGCGCCACCCGTCTGTCCATGACTGGGTTGCCGGCGCAAACGGGCTGGCGAAGGTACGAGCGGCAATTGAGTCATTGTCCGCGCTCGGCGCACTGCCATCACCGGTAGGAATCAAAGACCCGATTCGAGGAAATTCGCTGTCGGGCACGCCAATGTAGAAGTCTGCGTTCAACGGCCCAGCGATCTCTTCTTGAAAAAAGATGCCAAGACTTTTGCCGGTAATGCGTCGTACTAACTCACCAATCAAGTAACCCTGGGTGAGTGCATGGTAACCTGAGGCAGAACCGGGCTCCCACCAAGGTGCTTGCGCCGCCAACGTCGTCACCATCTTATCCCAGTCGTACATGTCGTCAGGCGTCATGTGTTGATCCATGCCAGACAGACCTGATGCATGATTCATGAAGTGCCACACCTTGACACTGTGCTTACCGTTTTGAGCAAACTCTGGCCAGTAATCGGCGACATTCGCATCAAAATCCAGCTGACCACGGTCGGCCAGCAGCAGTGCGCAGAGAAAAGACATGGTCTTGGTAGAGCTATAGACATTGACAATGGTGTCTTGCTGCCATGGTTGCGTACGAGCTTCATCCAAGTGACCTCCCCACAGGTCGATCACCATCTCGCCTTCAACGGTTACGGCAAACGAAGCACCCACGTCATCACCCCGATCAATGCTCGCCGACAGCAAGTCCCGCACACCAGCAAATTTTTCATCACACACACCGTATATCTCAGCCATGCCATCCCTCCAGAGTATCGAATTTATTTCAGCGAAAATGTCCACGTGTAATGGCCGTCTTTCAGCAAATATTGCTCTTTGGCACTTGGCGTCCAAGAATCGTCGCCACCCACGCCCATGTGATAACCGTCTAAACACAGATGCAAACCCGCTTCGGGCTCTAACTGGTGATAATGGGTAGCAGCTGACAACTGATCAAAGCCAAAACGACTGACACTAAAGTGAAACCCACCCGACACGAAGATTGCTCCTATCTGCAACTGACTGACATCGCAACGCAAGCCATTCTCGGAGGGAAAAATGTAATCCGTGTGCATGTCGGGAATACTTTGCCGCCAAGCGCCGTAATCCGCACTCGCGAGGCGATCAGGATAATTTTCATGAGGCCCACGTCCAAACCAGCTGACCGTCTCGGCCGTCGTTTTGAGATTCAGATGAGCGCCAACACGAGCCAGCGGCGGCAGGCGCCCAGACACATCGACCTGCACTCGAACATCCATCTGGCCGTCACCATGAAATTGATGCGTCCAGAAGCTTCGAATCAGTAATGTCCCATCAACGAAATGGCCCTGCTCGACGACGACCATGCCTTGATCGTGTTCGGCCCGGATGTTCAGACATCGCGACTGCAGATCAAACAATCCAGACTGCTGCCAGCGTGCAAGCCATGACCGAGGATCCAACCGCCCTGCTTCGCTGACCCCGATGTCGTTGTCCAGAGGCGCCCTGACGAAATTGTCTGCCAAAGCCTCATGGAGCATTTCCTGACCGGCCTTGATCCAACTCGTCAACAATCCGGTGTCAGCGTCGATCCGCCAAATGCTCTCTCCTGCCGCAATCTCAAATCCAGCCTCGGTTTCTGCGACCACTGCTACATCGGCTGGAGCAGCGTGCGGCAACGGCTCACCGGTCAGCCCAAACTGCCAGCGCGCTACCTCGTGACCCGGCTCTGACCAATCCGTCGATTCAACCTGCGTAATCCAAACGTTCAGCCAACTGGCAGCCCTCTGCTGAAGATCCTTGGGAAACAGCGGCACGCTGCTTACCTCACCAGGCAACAAATCCAGCGCCACGTCTCCGCTATCGATCACTCGTTTTTCGTCCAGGTACTGCCAGTGCAGGCGCTCGTTTGCGGTGGCTCTGAACAGGTATTCGCTTGTGACGGTAACGCTGATCTCATCGCGGGAACGCAGCTTTGCCGTAAAGGGCTGCTGACAGCGCTTGGCTTCCAACAAGGTCGGATGCGGGCTGCGATCGGGAAAGACCAAACCATTGATGCAAAATTGCCGGTCATTCTTTTCGTCACCGAAATCACCGCCATAGGCCCAGACGGTCCGCCCGTGCTCGTCGGTTTTGTTTAGCCCTTGATCTACCCAATCCCAAATAAATCCGCCTTGGAGCCTTGGGTATTTCCTAAAGGCGTCCCAATAGTCCGAAAAATTTCCCAGACTGTTGCCCATGGCATGGGCGTATTCACACAGAATGATGGGCCGATTTTTCCCGCCTAAACCAGCCCATTTGATCAAACCCGGTTTAGGAGCCAAATCCGGTCCCTGAGGCATATCGGTGTCTGTTCTGGCGTACATGGGACAAATGATGTCTGTGGCAGAGGTCGCCGAGCCACCCCCTTCGTATTGAATTGGCCGAGAAGGATCTGCCCGCTTGGTCCAGTGATACATCGCCTCGTGGGCGGCTCCGTATCCAGACTCATTCCCCAGCGACCACACAATGATACTCGGGTGATTGAAATCTCTTGCGACCATACGGGTCATACGTTGCAAAAAGGCCGCAGCCCATGCCGGGTCGTCTGCAAGCGCACCCATGGGCGTCATACCGTGCGTTTCGATATTGGCTTCATCGACGACATAAAGCCCCAAGCGATCGCACAGACGATAAAAGCCGGCTTGATGCGGGTAATGAGAGCAACGCACTGCATTAAAATTGTTCTGCTTCATCAACACCAGGTCGCGCTCCACATCCTGCAGCGATTCGTGATGACCCGTCGCCGGATGGTGCTCGTGCTTATTGACCCCGCGAATCAGAAGCGGTCTGCCGTTCAAACACAATTGCCCCTCAATGATTGCCACGGAACGAAAGCCAACATCACAGGCCTCCACTTCGACCACTTGGCCATTGGCATCGCACAACGACACAGTCAGCCGATACAGGGAAGGCTCTTCCGCACTCCAGTGTTTAGGCGACGGTACCGACAATCTGATGTGACAGCGGTTTGGATAACCGCCCTTTTCGTCAATCTGCTTCGTGCCCATGGGAAAGATTTCTTCAACGACCAGAGAGCCAGACGGGTCTTCTAGGTCGTAGAGCCCCAGACGGATTCCATGGCCCGCGGCATGCTCAGCGGTCACCGTAATCTCGAGTTCGCCGTGCTCGTACCGATCATCCAGCCCGGCGGTGACCTGCAGATCGCCAATGTGTTGCCGCGGTTTTTTCAGCAGGAATACAGAACGAAAAATTCCGCTCAGATTCCACATGTCCTGATCTTCGAGGTAGCTCCCATCGCTGAACCGAAAAACCACTACCTTCAACCGATTGTCACCCGCCAGCAGATGCTCCGTCAGATCGAACTCCGCGGGCAATCGACTGTCTTGGGAATAACCGATCCATACGCCGTTACACCACAGATGGAAGGCGCTATCCACGCCGTCGAAAGCGATTCGAACCTGCTCTTCCCCGAGCCAATCCTCGGAAAGGGTGATCGTGCGCTGATAGCAACCTGTGGGGTTGTCGTCCGGTACCCGTGGTGGGTTACACGGAAACGGGTACTTCACATTGGTATAAATCGGTCGATCGAACCCTTGCAACTGCCAGTGACCGGGTACTGAAATCGATGAACAAGACACCGAACCCTGTGGCCAGTTGTCCGGCACATCGTCTGGTCTGGCAAAGAGCTCGAATTGCCATTGGCCATCAAGGGACAAAACCGCATCGCTGATGTTGTCTTCCCTGGCATCTGTCTCGCTCCGCCAACTGGACAAAGGCGCGTGTGCTGGCATTCTGTGCTGAGACGTAATGTCTGGGGTCTGCCAAGCCCGCTGAGTTTTGAAGTTCATGACCGCACCTTCTTTCTTCGCGAGCAATTAACCGTAATTTTGAATCAGGCTGCCGCTCTCCTCGGCTGGCCCGGGTTGGATCATAACCAAAAACAAGGGATCGCCAAATGCAGGACAGCGCTCAATATCCAAGCCTTCACAGGCAGGGTGTTTTCATCACAGGAGGAGCCACCGGCATTGGTGCGGCGCTCGTCCGCGCCTTCAATGAACAGGGCGCCCGCGTGACGTTTGCGGACATCAACCAAGACGCAGGCTCAGCATTGGTGACTGAGCTAGGCGGAAGGCCACAGTTCGCGCACATCGACCTGACCGATACGTCGGCTCTGCAAATGGCCATCCATCAGATGAACAATCGATCACCTCTTGCTGTGCTGATCAATAATGCCGCCAACGACATGCGTCATTCGCCAGACGACACGAGTCCGGAACAGTGGCGAGAGTGCATTGCGATCAACTTGGACGCGGCATTTTTCGCGGCACAAGCCAGCGCGCCCCTGATGGCCGCTCATGGCGGCGGTTCGATCATCAATTTCAGTTCAATCAATGCGTTACTGGGGCCGAGCAATATGCCCGGATATGTCAGTGCAAAAGCCGGCCTGATCGGCATGACCAAGGCACTGGCTCGGGACTATGGGGAACGCTTTGTGCGGGTCAATGCCATTTTACCCGGGTGGGTTGTGACAGAACGACAACTGCAGACCTGGCTGACGCCAGAAGAGGAGTCGCGATGGATGAACCAGGTGGCCTTGCCGAAACGACTGCTACCCGAGGATGTGGCTCGTCTGGCGCTATTTTTGGCGGCCAGTGACTCAGCCATGATCACGGGTCAAGCGTTCACCATCGATGGCGGCAGAACCTAGACGCCTCCGTGGACCCCTTACCCAGGCGCTACCAATCGTTTTTGAAAATACGCTGGGATTCGCCTCGATTTTCGAAATACAGCAAAACAGACGACACGCACAAGCCGACCATGATCAACCAATCGATCCAGTATTCGGCGGAAAACGGTAGTCGAAACACGCCGACGACCAACAGACTGTTCACAAAGACTTGAACCGGAGCAACCGAGGACAACGGGCGCTTGTTCCGAAGATGACGAAAAATAAAAAAAGCCATCGTCAGGAACACCGCCGACCGTATGACGACGAGGCGACCGCCCTCATTGCCGGTCAATTCCCCCAAGACCGAGCCGGGCAAATAGACGTCATGCCCTACCATCGACAGCGCGCTAACCACTAGGAAACCAACCATGCACAAAGCCAATATCCCTTTTCTAATCGTCATTCCTATTAGCTCTTAACACTTGTCAAGAAATTAACGACTTTCAGGCTCGGTGCAAAGCCTCAAACCGGTCGCAGTTGTAACGAACTGTTACCGGCAGGCGTAGGCGAAAGTACGCAACGATCCCAGGGTTTCCTGATAGGGCTCCGGTGCGATATCCGGAAAACTCATATCACCCGCGTGATTGGTGGCGGGAACAACCCTCGCCGTAGCCGAATTGCCCGCGCTCAGCAGCTTTCGGAAAAACACAAGACCTTCATCTCTCAGCGGGTCTAGCTCATTTACCGAAATGATATGTGGCGGAAGGCCCGTCAGATCT
>MDSV01065522.1_pt1 | contig 11467 bp, 10 predicted proteins | sample 810851 | NCBI WGS metagenome assembly MDSV01 (sample SAMN05326640, study PRJNA326480) | marine metagenome | isolation source: seawater | place: Atlantic Ocean: North East | collected 2012 | reverse complement strand
AACGACTCTTCTATCCATTAAAAATTGATTCAAATATTTTTTTAGACCTTTTTTGGTAGGACTGTCAGGTGTACCAAGATTTGTAATCAGTACTCCGATCTGTTTGTTTTTTCCTTCAAATTCTTTTTGCATGCTACTAATATTCTAATTGATCAAAAGTTGTCCTGACTTTATTCATAAAACGCTTCACATTTTCCTCCTTAGCTTTCGGCAAAACTCCATGGTTTAAACTGCACACCCATCCGCTTCTTTCTGAAGCCGAAAGCTTAGAAAAATTTTGAATGAAATGGTCAAGTTCCATCTCAAATTCATTTTCATGTTTTAATAAGTGTGTAGGTTCAAAATTACCTTGTATGAAACCGTCATTCAGGTTTGGTAGAAAATCTTCAAGACCATCATTTTTACCGAAAACCATACCAGCGAGGTTATAATTTGAAATATTATCAGGGTTTGATAAAAGAGGATTGTCTTTACAAAAATAGGCTATTTTACCTTCAAACTCAGAAAAGATATTATTTTTTAAATTTTCCATGTAGTTCTGAATAAAATAATTTTTTTCAAGTTGTTTTGCATTTGTATCAAAAACGTAAACTATTTCCGAATGGTTGTCCAATTGCATTTTGATTATTTCCCTAAGCATAGGTATAAGAATGTCATATAATGCTTTTTCTATAAATGGATGTTTTTCAACATCTAATATCTTATTTTCATCTTTCCTTCCCAAACCGTAAGATAGCAAAGTCCAAGGACCTCCAACAAATCCAACAAGGCTTTTATTATGTGGCAGTAGGTTTCTTGTAATATCAAGGGCCTCAGCTTGAAACTTGTTTGATTCTAATATTTCCGAACTACTTATTGGGACAGATAAATCATTTTCATTTAAAAATCGATTAAATATTGGGCCTGGTGCATAATCAAGTTCTAACCCTAAAGACTCAAGAGGGAAAAGTATATCGCTAAACAATATTGCAACATCATAGTCAAAGTCATTTATAGGCCCCAATGCAACCTCAGCTGCAAGTTCAGGAGTTTTGCATAGTTGTACAAAATTATGTTTTTTCCTAAGGTTTTGATAATGAGAGTGGTATCTGCCAGCCTGCCTCATAAACCAAATTGGAGGCACTTTTTGAGGGATGTTATTTATCGCATTTCTAAATTTTTCATTTCGTATCATTTTTAATCCTCTAAAGATTTTAGCCAATGCTCATAGCTTAAATAGGGTGTTATATCGTGATCCTGGCCTATCAGTTTTTTGATTTTATTATATGTATTACCCATACCACTAGCATGACGTTTTTTAATAATAGCAGGATAACGCTCCAATGCAACTGAAAAAGCAAATGAGCTCATCCAGAAATACTCCTCTCTATTCTCAAAATCCTTAGGGAATTTAGGATCTAATAGTTCGTATAAATCAATAGTGTCTGTTTTATCACTGCTATTTTCTTTAAATGTAAGCTTTATGACATCCATATTTTTTGTAATAAGCCCTAAGTGATCTAATTCTGATTGCCCCATGCTGTCTGTAGTACCATTAATCCAATATCCCTTTCTTACACTTTCTCTCCATGTTTTTATTCCACTGGTTATAAGAATGCATGAGTGTGAAAAAGCAGGCTTGTTTTTTAAAACGGTTTTTCTTGTAATATAAATAATACTATCCTGGATTTTACTAATCTGAGTGTTTTTATCTAAAAATCTTCTACTAAAAATATTTTTTTCACTTTTACTAATAGGAAACGCCATTGACTTTATTGTTTTTTTGTTTGAGAACGATTCGTTTAATCTAGGATTAATTGTAGTGAAATCTTCTAAGACCTCATCATTTTCAGTTAGACCATTTATTGATTTAATTTTTAAATTGTTTTTTTTCCAAACTGAAACACCAATTTTTTGACTACAACCTCCGCCGTATCTAGACATTAATATTCGTTCATTAACAACATTGTCAAACGTTTCTTTTTCATTGATTGAATGAACTAAATCAATTAATGAACTATTATTATTTGCAACTTCAATTCCTATCGCTCCTTGAGCTGGAGCAGATGGAAATAGAGAAAGAGGTAGTACTATCCATTGACTAGACTTAAGGCATGTTTGGGTCGGAGAGATTGTTATATTTTTTGATTTTTCATATTTAAGAATTCTATCCACAGCAGCTTTTGCTACTACTATGCCATGAGCTTTGCCATTAATGAATTTGTTTAATCTTGTATCAATATTGCCTCTAATGTCTATAAAGCTAATCTTGCTACAAGAAATTGGAATTAGATCTGCAAAATTGCCCTCTAAAGCGTACCTGCGTCTTGGTGATGAGGTCATTATTAATAAATCATCAATATTTTTTATGTTTTTCAATTCAGTTTTTAAAAAAAGCATATCTCTCATATCAGCTCTTTTTAAGGTGCCATAGATGTTTGTTTTTTTATTGTCCTCTATGGGAAAATCTTTCCATGAATGAACTGCAATTGAATCTTCTCCATTAACCACTTGATCACTTATATCACTAGTAAAAACCCCCATTGTCGGAGATTTAGAAATATCAAGATTTTGATTTATATCTCCGGATGTCTTTGTTGAAATGTAGTTTAATGATATTTGTGGGTGCTTTTGAGATATAGCGTTTCCGACAATCTGTGCTTGAATTTTTGCTAAATTGCTAGCCCTTGAAATTATATTAATAGTTTTCTTCAATTGGTTCCATTAAAAAAAAATAATTACTTGTTTGATTGATTAGATCACTCGGTCATAATTTCGACCCATGATTCGAAACAAAAATTACGCATAGAACCATGGAAAAATTAAACTATAAAATTTTTTTTCGTGATTTAATTAAATCATTTCGTCTAAAAGGTTTTTTCAGAAGATTTACCCCAATTGTTAGAGATCGAGAATCATTTCCTTTTTCAAAGGTCTCATATGGCAATAGTTTAAATTTACAACCTTATGAGGGTGAGTTAAAAATATGGTGTACAAATGATTATATGAACATGAGCCACAACCAAGAAGTTGTTGATGAGATGGTTTCTGTTATTCATAAAGTTGGCACTGGTTCTGGAGGTACTCGCAATATATCTGGTACAACTCCATATCACCAAATTTTAGAGAAAGCTCTTTCTGAATTTCATGGTAGAGAGGCAGCTCTAGTTTTTAATTCTGCTTATCTTGCTAATCAGACCACAATTTGGACATTATGTAAAGCACTTGAAAATGTCTGTGTATTTTCCGATAGTCTTAATCATGCTTCACTAATACAAGGAATAAAAAATTCAAACAGTGAATGTAAGATATTTAATCATAATGATCTCAAACACCTTGAAGATCTTTTAATAAATACTGATATCGATAGGCCTAAATTAATCGTATTTGAGTCCCTGTACTCAATGGATGGCACTATAGTTCCAGTTGATAAATATGTTGATCTTGCAAAGAAATATAATGCTCTAACCTACTTAGATGAAGTTCACGCGGTGGGTCTTTATGGTGACCAAGGCCGTGGCGTGGCAGATAAACTGGGCGTCGCAAAAGAAGTTGACATTATAAATGGTACACTTGCAAAAGCTTTCGGTCAGATCGGTGGATACATTGTCGCAGATAACGAAATCATTGATTATGTTAAGAGCTACGCTCCAGGTTTTATTTTTACCACATCAATCATGCCATCTGTTGCTGCTGCATCCACAAAAAGTTTAAGCATAGTAAAAACATCTGATGCCAGCAGAAATTTCATTATGAAACAAGCGGAATATCTTAGATCTAAACTTAAATCTAAAAACATTCCATTTATTAATAGCGACAGTCACATTGTTCCAGTAATGGCTTTTGAGTCGGACTCTGCAAAAATGTATTCTAAAATATTAAAAGAAAATTTTGGTATTTACATTCAGCCTATTTTCTACCCTACAGTTCCAAAAGGCGCTGCTAGATTAAGAATTACCATTACGCCAAAGCATAGTAAAAAAGACATTGATGAACTTGTTTTTGCTCTTGATAAAGTGATCAAGAAAAACATTTCTCAAGATAAGCCTAAGGAACGTAAGTCAGAGCATTCTGGCGCGTACCTTTAAATATTGATAGTAATATCAGGAATGAAAATTATTTCAAATAATTCCCCGTCTTTTCCTAGCACAAGGCTTAGGAGAATACGGTCTAGCTACTTTTCAAAACTAATTAGCTCTGAAAATAATTTATCAGTAAATGATTTAATTATGCCTTTGTTTATTATCGATGGGCATGGAGTAAGAGAAGAGATTAAATCCATGCCAGGTACGTACAGATATTCATTAGATAATTTAATGGTTCACATTGAGGATATCGTAAATCTAGAAATTCCTGCAATAGCACTATTTCCAAAAATAGATGTTAGCTTGAAAGATAGCGGTGGAAGCTTAGCTGTAGAGCCAGATAATTTAATCTGCAGAGCAGTCAGGAAAATCAAATCTTCATACCCTGACCTTGGAGTAATATGTGATGTCGCTCTTGATCCGTATACGGATCATGGACACGATGGTTTGCTAGTTAATGGCATCGTAGATAATGACAAAACTGTTAATATTCTAATTAAGCAAGCTATAGTGCAGGCTGAAGCTGGATGTGATGCTGTAGCGCCATCAGACATGATGGATGGAAGAGTTGCTGCAATAAGACTTGCTCTAGATGATAAAGGATATCAAAGCACCCAGATTATTTCCTATGCTGCCAAATATGCTTCAAGTTTTTATGGACCATTTAGAAATGCTGTTGGTTCAAAAAATTCTAATGTTTTTATCGATAAATCAAGTTATCAAATGAACCCAGCAAATAGTAACGAAGCTATCAGGGAAATTAGTCTCGATATTAATGAGGGTGCTGATATGATCATTGTTAAGCCAGGCATGCCCTATCTAGATATTGTTTACAGAGCAAGCAAAGAGCTAAAGTTTCCTACTCTAGCATACCAAGTTTCAGGCGAATACATAATGATAAAGCATGCTGCAGAAAAAAATTATTTAGATTTGGACAAAGCAATTTTCGAATCATTGCTAAGCTTCAAAAGAGCAGGGGCTTGCGGGATTTTATCCTATTTTTCTATCGAGGCTGCAAGGCTTATAAAAACCATATAATTTTTTAAAATATCGATAAATAAAATTGCATAATTAAATTTTATATTACTAATATTGATAATGAGATTAAATCTCAATAAGAAGTAATTTGTAAATTTTTTAAGGAGTAAATCGATGCTTCAGTTATACAATGAAAAACCTGTTTTAATATCTATGAAGCAAAATAAAAGCGTGTTTAACGTAGAATTTTGTAATATTAAGATGAAATTGAAAATGTGCCAGTTTAAATTATTTCATAATTATTTGATGAATATTTCAGAGAATTTAACTTCAGACAATCATAATGTTGATTTACTTTTGGTTAGGGATAATTTAAATGTCACTGTTTCTATTAATGATTTTCTTGAGCTTTGGAATGGGGTTCAATCTGTTATGGCAACCGAATTTGGCTTCACGCGTTATAGGCATCAAACTTAGATGAAATATTTTTTTCCAATAGCTTTATTTTTTTTTCTTGGATGTAATAAGCATTTGCTAGATACGGATAGATCTATTTTTATCCAGAAGTTAGATGCATTAAAGTTTTTAAGTGAGTATCATGATCAACTTCATGTAATGATCGGCGAAGAGGAGGGTGACGTAAATAAGGCATTTAAAGAATTTTCTAGTGCCCTAAGAAAAAATAATAATTCTGAACTGATTCCTGTGCAAGAGGCTCTAGGAAAAATTAAATCTTTTAGCGTTTCTTCAGATGAGGTAATGAAATTGGATTATTTAGTTGATTATTATCAATCTGGTCTTTCTCTTCAAGTGGAGGCTATTTTGAGGGGGCATGGCTACCTTAAAACATTCCCTTTGGATTCTGCGCTTACCATATACAACCGCTTATCAAGCATTTAAATAATATATACAATCGATTAAGAAATTAATTTTTCTCCTTTGTAATATTGTATTATGAAATATTTGCACATCATATACCTTTTACTGCTAATAACTTTGGTAGCGATTTTATCTTGTGAGGAAGATAAAGGCGATACAAGTCCTCCGGAGGTATCAATAATTTCACCTTTAAATGGAAGCACCGTTAATGAAATAACTAATGTGAATGTTAGTGCTACAGATAATGAGGAGGTTGATTTTGTCCGCTTTTTTATTAATGATAGTTTAGATAGCTCGCTGGTATCTGCTGAGCCTTACTCGTATGCTTGGAATACTAATAAATTATATGATGGCCAATACAGATTATCTGTTATGGCCCAAGATGCTAGTGGAAATACCAGTGATACAATAGAAGCGGTCTATACTGTTGACAATACTATTTCAATTCCAGCAGCTGTTGAGATTGTAGAAATAACATATGGATTAAACCTAATGTCAATAAGATTTAACAAATCTCAAGATGCTGACTTCAATGAATATACTATCCTTGTATCGGCTAATTCTCAAAATAATGAAGCAGTTGAACTAGGTAAGATCAATGACCTGAACGATACGTTATTTACAACAACACAATTTGACCCTACCCAAGAATCGTGGTATTTTATAAAAGTTTCTGACATATATGGATATTTTGAAATTGGACCAGGCTATAATATCATAGATAGTCCTCCAACGCTTTCTTTTTTAGATTCTCCAAAATATGAACATGGCACTATCCAGTTTCAATGGTCAATTTGTGAAGATAATGATTTTTATAAATATCATTTATACGCCTCTAATTCTGATGATATGTCAAATAAACAACTTCTTGTTACAAATAATACAAGAAATGACACCACGCACGCTATTTTGATCGACTTTACTGATGAAAAAAAGTATTACCAAGTTTATGTTGAGGATCACTGGGGCTTTATAACTACAGGTAATGTAATTCAAGCTAACCTACCTTACAAAGTGATAAAGAATTTTGGTGGAACTCAAAATGATAGAGGATACGCAATCCAATCTACTATTGATGGCTATATCATTGTTGGATCCACGAATTCGTATGGTTCTGGTGGAACTGATGTTTGGGTATTAAAATTAGATTTTGATGGTCAGGAACAATGGTCTAGAACATATGGTGGTAGTGGAAATGATGTTGGTAGGGATATAAAGGTAGCATCAAGCCCTGCAGGGTACATAATCACAGGACACACCAGTTCATTTAATTCAAGTGGTAATATAGATATGTGGCTTATAAGAACAGATGAGTTTGGCCAAACATGTTTATATGGTGAAGATGGAAATTGTACTGAAAGCGAAGAAAAATGGGCTAAAACTTCTGGTTACAGTGGTAATGATTATGGGTATAGTGTAACTCAATCAGATAATGAATTTATTTCTGTTGGTAAAAGTTCAAGAATTCCTTCCTTTTATGCTTTAAAAGTAAATTCTGAAGGTGAAAAAATATGGGAAAAATTTTACGGTGAAGGACCTAATGATAAAGCTCAGTGCATAATAAATACAACGGTTCAACTTCCAAAATATATCATTGTAGGACAAAGTAATGACCCAAATACATCAGATAGTGATATTTCCATTTTTGGAATTAACTCAGATGGTAGTGAACATTGGAGTAGAACGATTCAATATGGTAATTCTGTTAATGAGGTTGGTAAATATATATTCCCTCTAAGTGGTGGTGGATTTTTAGTTGCTGGAGCAAAACACATAAATAATTGGGATGACCTTTTTCTCATGAAAGTAAATAATGATGGTACCCAATCAGGGAGTTGGTATTTTGGTGGCAGTTATAATGAGTTAGGAAATTATGCTCAAGAGGTAAGTGGAGGTTACTTAGTTTCTGGCTACACTGAATCATTTGGCCAGGGGCTTTATGACGCTTGGATCGTTAAAACTGATTTAGATGGTAACGAAATTTTTAATCATACATTTGGTGGCAGTCTAGATGATAAAGCAATGAGCGGTACAAGCAGTATTGAAGGGGACCCTGTAATAATTGGATATACAAAATCTTTTGGCAATGGTGGTGAGGATATATTTTTTATTAAGATTGATAAATTTTACCAGCCATAAATGAATTTTAGATTACATTTATTATTTATTTATATCCTAATATTTTATGGGTGTTTAGGGTCTTTTAAAAAGAAACCAATCCCGCAAGCTGATAAAGTTGAAGAAGTAGTAATAGCGCCTGAAATATCTTTAGGCTGGGAAAAAATTATTCCAGTGATATCGAGTAAAGATCAAGTTATAAATTTAATTGGAAATCCAGATTTTATTGATAATCATAAAATGGGAGAAGATTGGTACTATAGTCAAGATAGAAGTGTGGATTATGGGTTAATTAGTTTTCCATCTAGCGGGCATTTGATAGATCATGTGCAATATATAAAATACCCGGAATGGAAATAAAATTATTAGATTTGAAATAGATTATTTCACGCATAAAAAAAGTTAAGAAAAGAATGTATATGTTTTTATTTAAAATATTTATTTGTTGTTTTGCCATTTTTGGCTCTGCTAGAAGCCAAACCTTAGAACTTTTGAATGGATTTTATCAAAACAGTTTAAAAAATGATTCTATTGAGGTTATTAAATCTGGTACAGAAGTAATTGAAATTAAATTTTCAGATGGTTCAAAATTAAATTTTGGCTTCAATGAAAATATCTATAAAAAAGATAATTTATCCAAAGATGGATACACAGGTATTAAGATAATAAATGAAGGAAAATTCGAACTCTTTTATGATCATAAAAACCTGACTTTTGAAACATATGAATTATATAAAAAGCCTGGTGTTTTGAATAAGATTATCGCTTTTCTAGTTACAAGCGCGCTTTTTATATCAATTTTTCAATTTTATTTAAAGTTAAATAAGGTTTGGAAACGGAGGGGGATTGCAGAAGTAGCAAACAGTATTTCTATTGTTGCCGCATTACTAGGTTTTGGAGTTGGATTTCCATTTTTATTGAACAGCCTTTTCATTAGTGGTGATTATCCTGCAGCTGGAAAATCTGTATTAGGTCTTGGCATGGCTGTGATGATGACACTCATTAGTATGGGTTACTTTGTTGAAGAAAATAGAGGCAAAGGTTTTTTTAGATTATTATTTGATGCTCTTGGGGCAGAAAAAAATGAATCAACAGACCTTCTAAGTGCTATGTTAAGGCCTCATGGGGCTACAAAAATAATTGAGATATTAACTCAATTAGCTGCAATAGATGATGATGTCGCCCAAGAGGAAATCGATCTGATAAATGAATTTGCAAACCGCTGGCGGATAGATATACCAGAGCTTAAACCAGGTGCTCCTGAAAATGTCACAAACCTAGTAGAGTTGAAGGAGCTTGTTCAATCTTATTTAAATGAAAAACCAGATGTTGAGGTTGCACAAAACCTTGTGGATTTGATCAATATGATGGCCGAAGCAGATGATGAAGTTACTGATGAAGAATCTATGGCTGTTGGAGAATTTTCAGGCATGATCGCGCATTATATTAGCCAGGAAGAGGGAGGCTCAATTGATGCATTTGAAGTTGTAATAGTCCCTCAAAATGATAAACAATCGCAGGCTGTAAAAGATCTTATACCAAATATTAATCCTGTCCAAAAGCAAGGAGGAGAGATATTTATAGTTGGTACGTTTTATTCAGAGGATTACGCAAATGCTGTTTGCAGTAAATATATATCATTAGGTTTATTTACTAATTCAATTAAAGTAAAGGTTTAATAAATAAAACTACTGCTTTATTAGCGTTTAACTACACCCGGAACATTAGTTTCAATGTATTCAAACGCATCCATACCTTCATATATTTTAGCTTTATTTTGTCTAGAATCATTTTCCACTGCTAAAAATAAAAGAGTTGATTCGCCATCATTTATAAAATAGTTAAGTAATTTATCCCCAGAGAGAGTTGTAGCACCAAGCACTTCCTCGAGTTCAATATTTATATTCCCCATACCATTGTAAGATCGATAAATTATTTCAGAACATGCTTGTTTTTCGCCACTAGTTAGATCAAAATCAAAATCATAGTCAAATCCTAAAAAAGAGTACAGGCTTTTTAAAATAATTTTAATATCTTCATTTTTTAACTTAGGCCTAAAAGCAATTATTCTATTTGCATAACCATTAAGATATGAATCCAATGTGGATGTTCTAACTCCATCCGAATTTGCTTCGATAATATTATGGTCTGGTTTTATATATTGCTTTTGACTGTCTTTAAGTTGGATTTTAGTCAAAAATGTATTTTTTTCTTTATTTTGCGGCCCAGTAAAAGCAAGAGCGTGCTTGAAGTAGCCCGGTAGAAAAATATTACTGAGATAGCCGCTACTAAAAGTAAGAATAATATCACCTGGCTCTAAAATTTTTAAAATCTGTTTTTTTTGGCGTCTTGAAAATTTTATTCCATCGATTAAAGGCATTCTAACATCCGCCATGATAGTAAATAAAAATTCCTGTATAGCTTTCAGTTGCCCACCTGCTTCGTCTACCATGCTATTTACAGTTTCTTCAATTGTGGCTACCTGCATTATTTCTGCAGCTTCTAATGGAAGGATGGTGTAATTATCAAGGATAGATTTTTTATAGGATTCATATTCTGAGGAAAGTGTTTTTGTAAAGGCTATAAGCTCTTCTGTAAATGGGAATAGTTCTGTTGGTTTGCCTATATTACTATTTTCAATTAATTGCCTTTTAAAAAACTCATTAGCGATTTCAATATTTTTGATATTTTTTGGTTCTGTTAAATTATTGATGATATAATTAAGTCCATCTCCTTTTATTTCTGTCCTTGGATATTCTTCATTTAGTTTATCAATAAGTAACTGATTTGTTGCGGTTTGAATGATAAGCTCAGCACTGTGTTTATAAATAGAAAGGCTTGCGCAGTAACCTAAAATAAAAGCCTGAGCATTATTTTTTTTAAATCTCGACTTATTAGCAAGATCTTTATACGCATTAACAATATCTAATAGTGATCTTGTACAAAGAGTATATCTAAAATATAAACGCTCAATTTGGTCATATTGTCTGTTTGAAAAATACTTTTTATCATTTTTATCCTGAGGTTTTATTGCTGATATTTCTGTTATGGTTTTTTCTAGTACATTATTGAATGTTTTGATATGGTTAAAATCATCCTCAGGAACCCATCGCTGGGCATAAGAGTGTGATAAAAAAATGAGGGTGAAAAAGGGAATAACTAAATTTCTAAACGCTGTTTTTTTCATATAGAAAAAGTTATTTTATCAAATTTTAAAGTTCTTTAAGATCTTTTAATAGTTGTTGGAGCATATCCTTTGCATCCCCGAATACCATTATTGAGTTATCATAACCAAATAATTCATTTTGAACTCCAGCGAATCCCGTATTCATCGTGCGTTTATTAATAATTACTGTTTGTGATTTATCAACATCTAAAATTGGCATTCCAAAAATAGGAGATGATGAATCATGCCTTGCTGCAGGGTT